>Ga0247839_1000451_pt1 | contig 72579 bp, 58 predicted proteins | sample LaCruzMarch2015__6_FD_192405 | JGI IMG/M metagenome (GOLD analysis project Ga0247839, IMG submission 192405) | Freshwater microbial communities from meromictic Lake La Cruz, Castile-La Mancha, Spain - LaCruzMarch2015_16m | ecosystem: Environmental > Aquatic > Freshwater > Lake | place: Spain...
AACGCTTTGATGAAACCCGTGGATTTAAATTTATTTCATATGCAGTTTGGTGGATTCGTCAGTCAATTTTACAGGCATTAGCCGATCAAAGTCGTATTGTTCGTTTACCTTTAAACAAAGTTGGTTCAATTGGACGAATTGGAAATGCTGCTGCTAAATTAGAACAACAATTAGAACGCGAACCTACGGTAGAAGAAATTGCACAAGCAATGGATATTCCAATTTTAGAAGTGGAAAACGCATTGCGCAGCACTGGTCGTCATTTATCAATAGATGCACCTTTAACCGAAGGAGAAGACAATACTTTATTAGGAATTTTAGACAGTAACGATGAACCCCGCCCTGATATTCAGTTAATTAACGAGTCGTTGCAAAAAGAAATTAACCGAGTAATTTCTACTTTAAGTGAAAAAGAAAAAGATGTGTTGAAGTTTTACTACGGATTAGACGGTGGACCAGCTCATACTTTAGAAGATATTAGCGAAAAAATAGGTTTAACACGCGAAAGAGTTCGCCAGATAAAAGAAAAGGCACTTCGTAGATTACGTAAATCATCGAAAAGCAAAATCTTAAAATCATACTTAGGATAAAAAGTTTTCGAAACAATCCTTAAATCCCAATTGTATTTATTTGCAATTGGGATTTTTAATTTAAACAAACTTTATGACCACAACACACAAACATACCAACTCATTAATTCATGCTAGTAGCCCTTATTTATTGCAACATGCACACAATCCAGTCAATTGGGTGGAATGGAACGAAGAAGCACTTTTAAAAGCCAAGAACGAAGATAAAATTATATTAGTAAGTATTGGTTATTCGGCTTGTCATTGGTGTCATGTTATGGAGCATGAAAGTTTTGAAAATGAAGAAGTGGCAGCGTTAATGAACAAAAACTTTATTTGCATAAAAGTAGATAGGGAAGAACGCCCCGATATTGATCAAATTTATATGGATGCGGTGCAATTGCTTACAGGGCGTGGAGGTTGGCCATTAAATTGTTTTGCATTGCCCGATGGAAGACCTCTGCATGGTGGAACATATTTTCCAATTGAACAATGGAAAAAAACATTGCAATCCATAGCCGATTTTTACCAAGACAGAAAAGAAGAGGCGTTTGAATATGCTGTTGAATTAACCAATGGGATTAACAAATTAGACCAAATTATTCCTGTGGAAAATTCAGAAATAAAACTAGAAACCATTGAAAATTCAGTTGAAAATTGGAGCAAAAACTTTGATTTAACTTACGGTGGATATAATTGGGCGCCTAAATTCCCAATGCCAAATAATTGGCAATTTTATTTGCAATATTATCGGTTTTCTAAGAACGAATTGTTTTTGGAAGCAGTAACCCAAACCCTAAACGGAATGGCTAATGGTGGTATTTTTGACCAAATAGAAGGTGGTTTTGCGCGTTATAGCACCGATGTTTATTGGAAAGCTCCTCATTTTGAAAAAATGCTTTACGATAACGGGCAATTAATGGGTTTATATGCACAAGCTTTTCAATTGACAAAAAACACTTTGTTTAAAAACATTATTTACAAAACTCACCAGTTTTTACAACATGAATTAACCCACGAAAGTGGTTTATTTTACTCGGCTTTAGATGCCGATAGTGAAGGAATAGAAGGAAAATATTATATATGGACTCGCAAGGAATTAGTGGAATATTTAGGTGAAAATGAACCATTATTTAGCCTTTATTATTCGGTAGATGCTTATGGGAATTGGGAACATGGCGCAAACATTTTGTACAAAACCAGAAAAATAGAAGAATTAGAAAAAATAACTGGAAAGAGTAGTATAGATATAGAAGCAATCATAGAAAATTGTATTGCTATTTTATTAACCGAACGCAATAAAAAAACTAAACCTGGGTTGGATGATAAAGTGATTACCAGCTGGAATGCCTTAATGATTTCGGGTTATTGCGAAGCATACAAAGCATTTAATGATAAAATATTTTACCAAACTGCGCAAAAAGCATTAGATAGTATTTTAAATAATTTATGGATAAACAATCAATTATTTAGAATTTATAAAAATGGTAAAATTAGTATTCATGGTTTTGCTGAAGATTATGCTTGTTTAACCAAAGCTTTGATTGATTTTTACCAAATAAGTTTTGATGAAAAATACTTACTAAGAGCCAATGAATTAATGGAATTAAGCATTACTTATTTTTATAGTGCAAAAAAAAGATTATTTTACTTTAAGTCAAATACCGACACGACTTTAATTGCCCGAAAACTAGATTTAACCGATGATGTAATTCCAAGTGCGAACAGTATTTTTGGACATTGTTTACAAGCATTAAGCTATTATTTTAACAATGATCATTACGAAAATATGTTGAATGACATGTTGAATTTAGTACAGCAAAAATTTGCCAAAAACACCAGTAGTTATACCAATTGGATGCAGTTAAGTTTAAACAAAATTGAAGGCGTTAAGCAAATTGTTATTATAGGAAATGATGCTGAAAATTACATGCAACTATTACACAAAAGCTATTTACCCAATACACTTTTTGCCATAGCAAAACAAGGTACAAAAATCCCTCTTTTAGTCGATAAAATACCAACAGAAGGCAAAACTGCCATTTATGTTTGTAATGATAAAACGTGTGGAATACCCGTATTTAGTGTATCAGAAGTAATTTAAAACTTTGACACAAAAAACTTTTACACATGTTTTAATTTTCCGAGAATAAAGATTTTATTTGCGGCATGGATTTGAAAGGAAAAGTAATATTATCGTTACCAGTTGTTACCGGTGAAGGAAAAAATGGTCAATGGCGCAAGCAAGAATTTTTAATAGAAACTGGCGACCAATACCCTAAAAAAGTAATGTTTAGTTTAATGGGTGCTAAAATAGACCAAAATCAAGTAGTTGTTGGTCAAGAAGTAGTTGTTAGTTTTGATGCTGAAAGCAGAGAATATAACGGAAAATATTATACCAATTTAAATGCATGGAAAGTAACATCTGCCGGATCTGCGCCAAATACACAAGCTCCTCAAAATAATTTCCAACCAAGTACTCCACAAAACAATCCTGCAAATGAAGCACCAGCAAGCATGTCGTTTAGCAGCGATGAAAGCGCTTCTGACGATTTACCGTTTTAAAATAAAAAATAAAGTATATAAAAGCCATTGAACAATTTTGTTCAATGGCTTTTTAGTTTTTCCAACTTTTACCGATGCCTTTGATTATAACTAAGGCAACAGTGAAAGAATTAAGTCTAAATTGCATTTATTTAACAAAATAAAGTGATAGTTTTTTTTAAATTGCAACCCACTAAATGAAACAAACCGACATAGTAATAATTGGAGCAGGACCGGCAGGTTGCAGTACTTCGCTTTTTTTAGCCAAAAATAAAATACCTCATACCATTATTGATAAGGCTTTTTTTCCACGCGATAAAGTTTGTGGCGATGCATTAAGTGGCAAAGTAGTTTTTGTAATGAAACAACTGAACCCGGAAATGATTTATGATTACAATAATAACAGTAATCAATTTATGCCAAGTTGGGGGGTAAAATTTGTGGCGCCTAATGGCAAATCTATTGATATTCCTTTTAAAAGCGATGTGAGTAAAGAAACGCATGCACCAGGTTTCATTAGCAAACGCTTAGATTTTGATGCCAGTTTGTTTAGTAAATTAGATAGAAATTACGCCCAAGTATTTGATGGAACCGAGTTAATTGACATAGTTAAAACCAATGATAAAATAACCATTCGACTGAAAAATCAAACAGAAACATTTGAAATAAATAATATTAAAATGTTGGTGGGTGCAGAAGGTGATCGTTCATTTGTTGCAAAAAAACTATCGGATATAAAAAAAGAAAACGACCATTATTGCGCTGGAATTAGGGCTTATTACGAAGGAGTAACAGAATTGCATGAACAAAATTTTATAGAACTTCATTTTTTAGAAGAATTACTTCCAGGTTATTTTTGGATTTTTCCATTGCCTAATGGGCAAGCAAATGTGGGCGCTGGAATGTTAAGCTCATCGGTAAGTGCAAAAAAGGTAAATTTAAAAGAAGACATGTTACGTGCAATTGCCAATAATCCTAAAATAAAACATCGTTTTGCCAATGCCAAATTGGTGAACAATATTCAAGGTTGGGGATTGCCATTAGGCAGCAAAAAGCGTATAATTAGTGGCAACAATTTTTTATTAACTGGCGATGCTGCTAGTTTAATAGATCCATTTACTGGCGAAGGAATTGGCAATGCAATGTATAGCGGAATGTTGGCAGCAGCTCAAATTCTAAATTGTATTTCGGAAAATAATTTCAGTGCAGCATTTAACCAAACATACGACAATGCTTTTTACGATAGACAATGGGATGAATTAAAGTTAAGCCATACCATGCAAAAACTTTGTAAATACCCGTGGTTGTTTAATTTTGTGGTAAACAAAGCCAATAAAAACAAAGCCCTTCGCGAAACAATTAGCTGCATGTTTGAAGATTTGGATTTGAGAGCAAAATTGCGAAATCCACTGTTTTATGTAAAATTGCTCATTAACGACTAACGGCTTTATATACAGATGTTCAATCAAATAAGGAATTATTTCGGTAAAATTATTTTACAAAATCAAATAAAAGCTAAAAAAAATAAACATGCTTTCATGCCATTTGATAAAGCCAATGAAATTGGAATAATTTATAATGCTGAAAACTTGCAAAACGAACAAAAAGTTCAGCAGTTTGCAAGTGATTTAAGAAATGAAGGAAAAAAAGTGCATTTGCTAGGTTTTATAAACCAAAAAGAGATGCCAAATAAGCGTAATCAACAAATAAGTAGCGAATTGTTTTTAAACACTAATCTTACTTTTTTTAACTTACCTAATCCTGAAAAAATTGGAAGATTTATCGACATAAAATTCGATATTTTATTCAATGTTTACAACGAAGAAACACTGGCATTACAAGGCATTTCGGTATTAAGTAAAGCTAAATACCAACTTGGTGCTCAAATGAACCTTGCTACCAAATTATTTGACCTGACTATAGACACTGGAAGAAATAAAGATTTGTATTTTTTGGCTAAACAAATGGAACATTACTTGAAGGTAATTTAACGCTCATTTTCAAAGAAAAATTATATGGTAAATAAAACCAAAGCTTTACTTTTTGTACTTTTTGTTTTTGTAAATTCAATGGCATTTGCACAAAAAAAAGGAGATGATTTTAGCAATAAAATTTTTAATTTTCAGTTTATTTATAATGGACAATTTCCTAGCGGAGATTGGGAAATAATGTATGGTGTTAGCCACGGTTTGGGTTTTGGTGTTAATTATAAAAGTCAAACTAATTGGCTATTAAGTGCCGAAAGTAGCTTTATGTTATCGGGCAATTTAAAAAACACAGCCGATTTGGTGAACTTAACCAATAGCAATAATTATACTTTTAACGCAAATAACGGAACTCCCGCTACAGTTGATTTATCGATGAGGGGTTTTACTGCTTTTGGCAGAATTGGTAAAATAATTCCAGTAAGTAGGTTAAATAAAAACCATGGATTTTTGTTGCAAGTTGGCGCTGGATATTTATTGCATTATTTAAATTTCAATATTCCTCAAAATACAGTTGCTCAGCTTAATGAAGTAAACCAAAGAGGATATGATAGACTTCATGGTGGCCTTGCTATTAGCCAGTTTGTTGGTTATTATTACCATTCAGAAAACAGGCTTGTAAACTTTTTTGTTGGGGTTGATTTTGCACAAGCATTTACCAAAAATTTGCGTGAATATAATTACGATACACATCAATATGATTTAGGTGAAAAGCGAGATGATTATACTGCATTTCGTTTTGGGTGGATGATTCCTATTTATTTAAATACAAAAAATGAAGAGTTTAACTTTAAAGCAAACTAAAATTTCGTGTTAAATTATTTTGGCTATTTATTATACATTATTAGTACTAAATCGTATTTTTTATTGCTTCAAATTATTGCTCCTTTTAACAAAAGAGCTAAGCAATATGTTGATGGCAGGAAAAATATTTTTAAGCATATTTCTCAATCAATTCAAAGAGATACAAGAAAAAGTATCTGGTTTCATGTTGCTTCATTAGGCGAATTTGAACAAGCCAGACCTGTAATTGAAAAACTAAAAATTATTTACCCAAACCATAAATATATTGTTACCATTTTCTCTCCATCGGGATACGAAATTAGGAAAAACGATACAGTGGCTGATTTCATATTTTATTTGCCAAATGATTCAAGAAAAAACGCTAAAAATTTAATTGGTTTATTTAAACCCGAGTTGGTTTTTTGGGTAAAATACGATTTTTGGTTTTTTTATTTAAACGAACTAAAAAAACTAAAAATCCCTACTTTTTTAATTGATGCAAGCTTTAATTACAAGCAAGTTTATTTTAAAAAACACGCAGTTTTTTATAAAAAAATATTGTCAAGCTTTACTTATATATTTACTCAAAACGAACTTAGCAAAACTTTGCTCGCAAGCATCAATATATTAAATGTAAAAACTACCGGAGATACTCGTTTTGACAGGGTTTATAATGCATTGCAACTTACAGAAAACCTTGAATTAATTAGAAAGTTTAAGGGAGAAAATTTGCTGATAGTTCTGGGAAGTAGTTACGAACTAGAAGAGCAAATGCTGGTAAATTATTTAGCTAAAAACAAAACACCAAAAGTAAAAATAATTATAGCTCCACATTTTATAAATGAAGACAAATTAGAAGATATTGAAACTTTTTTTCCTGAAAATACAATTAGATATAGTAAAGCTAATGCAACTTTTATAGCCAATTATGATTCACTGCTTATTGACAATATAGGCATGTTGAGTAAAATTTATAAATATGCCGATATTTCGTTTATTGGCGGTGGTTTTAAGTTTAGAGGATTACATAATATATTAGAAGCTGCCACTTTTGGCAATGCAATAATATATGGAGATGAGTTAGATTACTTTCCAGAAGCAATAGATTTTTTAAAAAATGAAGCTGCTATTTGTGTAAAAAATCAATCAGATTTTGATGAAAGCATGAATAACTTGATTAATAATTACTACATTAGACAAAAATTTGGGAACAATGCGCAGCAACAAATTTTAAAAAATTTAGGCGCTACAGAAAAAATAATTGATTTTATATCAAAAGCTTATTTACATTTGAACAAAACAAAAAAACCATGAAAAAAATTTATTTACTAATTGTGCTATCATTGGCAACCATTACCACTTACTCACAATGTATCCCTGATCCCGCTTGGAACACCAATGGAATCAGTCCTAACCGTGCTCCAGATGGAACAGTAGGAACTAAGTATTCTACTGTAATTTCATTTAAAACACCGAAAGACACCACTATATTTTATTCTGGACAAAATTATAATGCTACCATTGATTCGGCCAGAGTTGACCTAATAAAAAATATTCCTGTTGGTTTTACTTGGGCTTGTAACAAATCAAGCTGTACTTGGAAAGGTGGAGAAAAGGGATGTGCGTTATTAGTAGGTAATCCTGATTCTACCCATTTTAAACATTACGAAATAAAAGTTTTTGTTCGTTCTTGGGTTTCTATTGAAGGACTTTCGTTTCCAGTAGTAAGACTTGATTCAAGTATAATTGATTTTTTTGTTACTGGGGGCAAAAATAGTGTTTCCGAAATAAATAATTACCCAACTTTCAATGTTTTTCCTAATCCGGTAAAAAACATTTTAACTATTGAAAGTATACGTTCAAACAGCAAAAATACAGAAGTAATAATTGCAGATATAACTGGTAAAATACTTTTAACTAAACACTTAACATCTACTATAAATACCATTGATGTTTCTGAATTTCCCAAAGGATTACATTTTATTACAATTAAAAACGAAGAAGTTTTTTATTCAAAAAAAGTGCTAATTGACTAATAAAAAGAATTGTTAAAAGACATTTTATTCAACTATTTTGCGCTTTTATAAATGAACAATAAATAATTGCAAACAAAATTTAACTAATTTCGTTTGTTTAGGAGTTATGGAAATAAAAGCCGGACAATATTTAGAACCAATAAAATTTCCAGCAGATTTACGAAAAGTAAATGAGGCTGATTTAGTGAATGTTTGCGCTGACTTACGTCAATATATTATTGATACAGTGTCGGTTTATGGTGGGCATTTTGGTGCAAGTTTGGGAGTTGTTGAACTTTCGGTTGCTTTGCATTATGCATTTAACACACCTTACGACCAGTTGGTTTGGGATGTTGGCCATCAAGCATACGGACATAAAATACTTACAGGTAGAAGAGATAGTTTTTACACCAATAGAGTTTACAAAGGTCTTTCTGGATTTCCTAAAAGAGCCGAAAGCGAATATGATACTTTTGGTGTTGGTCATTCGTCTACTTCCATTTCTGCTGCATTAGGAATGGCTGTTGCTTCACGTTTAAAAGGAGAATTTGACAAACAACATGTAGCAATTATTGGCGATGGTGCAATGACTGCAGGTTTGGCTTTTGAAGGTTTGAATCATGCAGGTGTTGAGAACAGCAATATCATTGTTATTTTAAACGACAACTGCATGAGCATTGACCCAAATGTTGGTGCTTTAAAAGAATATTTGACTGATATAACTACTTCTCCAACCTACAATAAATTTAAAGATGATGTTTGGAAAACTTTAAATAAATTAGATAAAGTTGGTAAATTTTCATCAGATGTTATTGCTAAAGTTCACGATACTTTAAAATCTGGATTATTACGCCAAAGCAATATGTTTGAATCGTTAAGATTCAGATATTTTGGCCCAGTAGATGGGCATGATGTAAACCATTTAGTAAAAGTTTTAAATGATTTAAAGAAAATTCCCGGCCCTAAATTATTACATTGTGTAACTGTAAAAGGTAAAGGATATGCTTTGGCCGAAAAAGACCAAACAAAATGGCATGCGCCAGGCTTGTTTGATAAAGTAACAGGTGAAATTTTTAAAACTATTTCAGAAAAACCTCAACCACCAAAATACCAAGATGTATTTGGAAATACTTTGGTTGAGTTAGCAGAAACCAATAAAAAAATTGTAGGAATTACGCCAGCCATGCCTTCGGGTTCTTCATTAAATATTATGATGAAAGCTATGCCCGATAGGGCTTTTGATGTAGGCATTGCAGAGCAACACGCAGTTACTTTTTCGGCTGGTTTGGCTACACAAGGATTAGTTCCGTTTTGTAATATTTATTCATCGTTTATGCAGCGTGCTTTTGACCAAGTGGTACATGATGTAGCATTGCAAAAATTACATGTTGTGTTTTGTATGGACAGAGCTGGCTTAGCTGGTGCTGACGGTCAAACTCATCATGGAATGATAGATATTCCTTTCATGCGTTGCATTCCAAACATGGTGGTTTCGGCACCTATGAATGAAGAAGAATTACGCAACTTAATGTACACAGCTTCGTTAGATAAAAATGCTGGTCCTTTTTCTATTCGTTATCCTAGAGGAAACGGTACAAATCCAAATTGGAAAACACCTTTAATTGAAATAGAAATTGGCAAAGGAAGAAAATTGAAAAATGGTGATGACGTGGCTATTATTTCATTTGGAACAGCAGGTAATTTAGCTGCTTCAGGCATAAACAGTTTAACAGAAGAAGGAATAAATATAGCTCATTACGATTTGCGTTTTGTGAAGCCAATTGATGAAAAAATGTTGCACGAAGTTTTTGCAAAATTCAATAAAATTATAACTGTTGAAGATGGAACAGTAGTAGGTGGTGCAGGAAGTGCAATTTTAGAATTTATGGCTGCAAATAATTATGCTGCACATGTTAAAATGCTAGGAATGCCTGATAAAATTACTGAACATGGAGAACCTTCAGAACTTTATGCAGAGTGTGGTTTTGATGCAAAAGCAATAAAAATACAAGTAAAAAAATTATTGTTAGAAACTTTAGTTTCTGTTTAAAACATAAAAAGTATATTCAATAAAAAACATGTAAGTTGGTTTTCGTATTTAATATGATATCTATTAAAAAAAACAAAAAAAAACCTTAAAAAAACCATTGTTTTGAATAGGTTTTAACCAAATAATTTTATGTTTTCCATTTACAATAAACGCTAGTTTTCACAAGCTTTTTTCATTGTGGAAACTTGCATTTATTTTACCATTTCGAACATCGTTTTTACACATTAATTCCTTTAAAATTTATGGTGTAATGCAAACCATTCTGAGAAGTGTTTTTTACTAAAGTTCCGTCTAATTGTTTGGTTAATCCGGTAATTAATAAAGTACCCAAACCTTCTTTTATGGTATTGGTTTCTGTATTTTTTGTTAACCCAATTCCATTATCTCGGTAATTCATTTCAAAACCGTTTTTATTGTTTTTTAGTTCCAATATTATTGTTCCATTATTTCTTCCTTCAAAGGCATATTTAAACGAATTAGTCAGTAATTCATTGGTAATAAGTGCCAGTGGAATTAGGGTATCTATGTTAATATTTACATCTTCACAGGCTATTGTTGTATCTATTTGTGTTTCTTTTAATTTATACGCACTACTAACAGTGTTGTATAAATTTTTAAAATAAATTTGCGTGTTAATGGTAGTAAAATTATCTTGTTCATACAGGTTTTTATGAACCAATGCCATGCTGTTTATCCTCGATTTTGCATCTTTAAATATATCAAGCATTTGTTCATCTTTTATGTTTCGTTTCTGTAAGTCGAGTATGCTTGAAATAACCGTTAAATTATTTTTTACTCGGTGATGAATTTCCTTGATCAACATGGTTTTTTCTTGGTTTTGAATGCTAATTATAGCCACCGATTTTTTATTGATTAAGTATGCTCTATAAATTAAGAAAAGAATGATGAGTAAAAAGATTAAGCTTGAAAAAGTAAAGTACAATATTAATTTTTGGCGCTTATCATTTTCTTGCTGAATAATTTCTTTTTGATAATTTTCTTTATCAAACTCTAATTTGGCTTGCATTTTTACCGCATCTTTATAATGTTTTTGACTTCTTATGCTATCATTTATCATTTGTGATATTTCTTTATAATACAATGCGGAATCATACTTTTTTTCAGCCTTGTAATAAATACATAATTGGTCAGATGCTTGAATGCCTATAAATAATTGTTTGGCTTTTAACCCTAAATCCAATGCTTTTCTCGATTTGATAATAGCCTCTTTTACTTTACCCATTTTAAATAAAGTAATGGACATAATATTGGGTAATTGAGGTGATTGTATATTGTATAATTGATCCAAACTATCGGCTATTAAAGCGTATTTCAGTGCCAATTTTAAATCAGAATACGACATTAACCAACTTAACCTTTGATAGGCAAAAACAATGTTTCTAATTGACCCTATTTTGGTTGAAAGTTCTATGGCTTTTAGGTTATAATAAATACATGAATCTTTTTCATACAAAGGCCCTTCTCGGCCAGTAAAATGTGTAAAGTAAAGTCCTCCTAATTCTCGGTATTTAATGGCTAAATGAAATTCATCTTTTATTGATTTGTAGTAGTTAATACATTCGTGTGTTTGGGCAAATGCTTCTTTATAATTTTCCATTCCATTGTTTACCAAAATAATTTTTTCAAGAATTAAATAGTAAGTGCCAACATCATTTATTGCTCTTGCTCTATTTAATAAATCTAAGTATTTGTCCATGGTACTCGATGGATTGGTTCTTCTGGCCAATTCAAGTAAACCTAATTCTGCTTTTATTAACTCACTTTCTATTTTAAGTTTTTCAAATATTTTAGCAGCTTTTTCATAGTAATAATCTATTGAATCTATTTGGTTAATAAACAAATATTCATCGGCAATTGCAGTGTAAAACAATCCTTCGTATTTTGTATTTTTTTCATTTATTGCAGTTTTTAAACCAGCCCTTAGTGTTTTAAATACTGCATCCGAATTACTTTGAATAGTATATTGATTGGCTTTTTTTAGTTCGTTGGCAAGTGTTAACTCATTAGCTTTTGAAAACCCAGAAATAACAAGTAAAAGCAGGACAATAATTGGTTTTTTTTTGTTCATAAAATACAAAAATTAGCTCATGGTTTTTATTCTTGTAAGCAAATCGTCCCTAAAATTCCTACCCAAAGGAATTTGAATATTATTTACTGTTACATATTCATTATTTATAACTTCTAAGTATTTTGAATTGATACAAAAACTCCTGTGAACCCTAATAAAATTATAACTTTTTAGTTGTGTTAACAAACTTTCTAAGCTGCATCTAATTGAAAATTTTTGTTGCTGCAAAGTGTAAATATTCATCATTTTACCATCTGCCTCAAAGTACAAAATGTTATTGATGTCAACTTTATAATATTTAGTTCCTAGCTTTATAAAAAAACTATCTTGTAAAATATTTAACTTTTCATCTTCCTTGTTTTCTTCGTTTATTTTTACAGAAGCAATTGCCATTTCTATGGCAGAGTAAATGTCTTCTTCGGTAAATGGTTTAATTAAATACGATTTAGGACAAGTTTGTTTTGCCTCGTCAATGGTGGCTTTGTCGGAATTACTAGTTAGGTAAATAAAAGGAATATGTGTGTGTTCATTGATGTGTTTTCCCACTTCTATTCCTTCATGTTTTCCATTTAAATTAATGTCTAAAATGGCTAAATCAACTTCGTTGTTATTTAAAAATTCAAGTGCTTCATTTTTTGAGTTTATTGGTACAAAAGGTTCGTAACCTAAGTCTTCAAGCATTTGTTTTAAATTGGCTGCAATAATAAACTCATCTTCAACTATTAAAATTCGTAAGGCTTGCATATAAAATTATTTTGTTCAATTAATTGATGGCAAAATAATTAAAAAAGACAAAATGCAACAAAAAAGGTTTTTTATTATTGTTTTTTCTTTCTCCATAAAACAATTAAACCCCAACCGATATTGATCGATTGGGGTAGAAAAAAGTTGGAAATGCTATTATTAAAACTAGAAATACAATAACAATTATTGTTTTACCAATTGAATTTCACTCATTATTTTCACTTCTTCGCTCACCATTACTCCTCCTGTTTCTAATGCAGCATTCCAAGTCAAACCAAAATCGTTTCTGTTTATTTTACCGTTAATAGTAAAACCGGCTTTTATGTTACCATAAGGATCTTTGGTAACTCCACCAAATTCCACATTTAGTTGAACGTTTTTAGTAATATCTTTAATGGTTAAATCGCCATGTAATACAAAATTACCATCAGCATCTGCACTTTCTGCTTTAGTAGCATTAAATACAATTGCAGGAAAACTTTCTGCGTTAAAAAAGTCAGCACTTTTTAAATGGCCATCTCTTTGTTCGTTATTGGTTGAAATGCTGTTTACCATTGCTTTAAATGAAACAGTAGCTTTAGTAAAATCGTGTTCTTCAGTGCTAGCAGTTACTTCAAATGAATTGAAATTACATGTAACATTGGTAATCATTAAGTGCTTAATTTTAAATTGCACTTCGCTGTGTGTTGGATCTAAAATCCAGTTTGTTGTTGACATTTTTTTAATTTATTTAGTATTTATTTGTTGTTTTATTAAGTAGTCATAGGAACTTCCATCAATAGAAATTCTGCATCAGATTCAGCGGTAATTTCTACACTTGTGGTGTCCCAAATTCCAATGCCATCGCGGGTTGAAATAGATTGATCATTAATTTTCAAATTGCCTTTTAAGTTAAAAATATACAAGCCATTTTCTTTATTTTTAAAGTCGTAATTTGTTGTAGTACCTTTATCAAAATTTGCTAAATGAAACCAAGCGTTTTGGTGAATCCAAACACCATCATCATCTGAATTAGGTGACAAAATTTGTTGCAATTTGTTTTTCCTATCGGCTATGTTTAATGTAATTTGGTCGTAGCGGGGTGTCACATTTTTTTTGTTAGGAAACACCCAAATTTGTAAAAATTTCACCTCAGAGTCTTTGTTCTTATTGTATTCGCTGTGTTGAATTCCCGTTCCAGCACTCATTACTTGAATGTCACCGTTTTTTATTACTGTTACATTGTTCATGCTGTCTTTATGTTCTAAATCGCCAGATAAAGGAATGCTTATAATTTCCATGTTATCGTGCGGATGTGTTCCAAAACCCATTCCACCTGCCACTGTATCATCGTTTAAAACACGAAGCACACCAAAGTTCATTCTTTCCGGATTGTAATAACTAGCAAAACTAAATGTGTGTTTGCTGTGTAGCCAACCGTGGTTTGCATCTCCACGCGAATCGGCTTTGTGTAATACTGTGTTTGTCATAATTTTTGAGTTTGTATTTGGTAAATGATTGAATCCTAATAAATCAGTTTTTGGTAATGGATTCAATGTTTTTATTGCATCTATATTATTTGTTAATGCACCTAATCCAGCAGCACTTGCAGTTAATATTCCTGTTCCCAATATTCCTTTTTTTAGAAATTCTTTTCGTTCCATTTTATTGAAATTTGATAGCACAAAATTGCAACAAAAATTGGTTCTCTTCCAATAATGTAGATTAAGAAATTAAGTTAAGCTAGGTTAAGTTTATTTTTTGTAGTCACTTCTCAGTTTACTCAAAAACTCGGGAGTAACGCCAATGTATGCTGCTATTTGTTTTTGAGGTAAATCGTTGATGAGGGTGGGGTAAATTTTGCAAAAGTTTTGATAACGTTGTTTGGCGGTTAAGCTTAATCCATCTACCAATCGTTGGCGACTGCTGATGAGCGCATTTTCGGTAAGAATTCTAAAATATCTTTCTAATTGTGGTATTTCATCAAACAGTTTTAATTGATTTTCTCTGCTTAATAAATACATTTCTGAATCAACCAATGCATCAATATTTAAGTTGCTTTCTTTTTGTGAAATGAAACTGTACATATCGGTAATCCACCATAATTCTGGTGCAAATTGTAAAATATGTTCAAACCCATTTTTATCAATGGAGTAGCACCTTAAGCAACCGCTTGTAACAAAAGCAACTTCATTGGCATGTTCGTTTTCTTCCAATAAAAACTGTCTTTTTTTTAGTTTTTTAAAAACAAATTTTTCGGTTAAGCAAACTTTTTCTTTATCATTTAAACGAATATGTTTTTCAAAACTATCGATAATTTTTTGAATGCTCATTTGGTTAATATAATCAATAATTTAAACCATTATTTAAAACTTCAAAGCAATCAAAAATCACAATTCCTAAATCAAAAATCACGAACTATTTTTTTACTTCAAACAATTCTTCTTTGGTTACTTTTTTAAGTTTATCGCCATGTTTTAAAGATTTAGAAACAGTAGCATAAGGTCCACTTATTACCACATCGCCTTTAACTAAACCATTGGTTACGACTATTAACTTATCGTCTTGAATTCCTGTAACTATTTTTCTGATAGCAGCTGTATTATTATTGCTCACAAATACTACTTCCACTTCATCTTTTGAATCTGTATTTGTTGTTATTTCTTTTTTATCAGCGGCAGCAGTGGTATCTAAATCACTTGGCTGCCTTACAGTTACTGCTTCTATAGGAATTACCAATACATTATTTGCTACTTCGGTTTGAATTTCTACGCTGGCACTCATTCCTGGGCGGAACACCGCTTTGCGTTTTCCAAACTTAGCTGTTAAATCGGAATAACTGCTTCTCAATATTTTTATTTTAACCACAAAATTTGTTACTTGATCGCTGGTGCTAGCGCCATTTGCACTTGCACTATTGGCTATTTCTGAAACCAAACCTTTAAATTTTCTTGTGCCATAAGCATCTACTTCAATTAATACTGTATCACCCAATCCAACTTTTATAATGTCGTTTTCGTTCACATCTACACTCACTTCCATGGCATTTAAATTAGCTATTCGCATCATTTCGGTTCCTGCCATTTGCGATGTTCCAACCACACGTTCGCCTTTTTCTACTTTTAAACTTGAAACAATTCCGCTTACAGGAGCAAAAATTTCAGTTCTAGTCAAATTCTTTTTGCTTTCTTTTAAACTTGCTTCAAAACTTTTTACTGTAAAATCAGCACCAATAACATTTTGTTTAATGGCATCTACTTCAGCTTTTGCGTTTTTATAACTCGATGTAGCAGTTTCTATTTCAGCTTCACTTATTAACTTTTGTTCAGCCATTTTTTTCGAACGATTGAACTGCTTTTCTATTTCTGCAAATCGTGCTTCAGCCTGTGCTAATCGAGCTTTACTTGTGGCAGAATTTGCTTTTGCATTGCTTAACGAAGCACTACTTCTATCCAATGCTGAGGCATATAATTCAGGATCTATTCGTGCTAATAACTGACCAACAGTTACAGAATCGCCTTCTTTTACATATAATTCTCTAATCTCACCACTTACATCCGAACTAATTTTTACTTCGGTTTCGGGTTGAATTTTTCCATTAGCACTTACTGTTTCTATTACCGTTTTTATTTCGGCAGTAGCCATGCTTACGCGTATTTCATCTTTACCTCCAAACCAACCTTTTTTCTTGCCAATTATAGCTATTATTATTAAAACTACAACAGCTATTCCTAGCCAAATTAGGATTTTATTATTCGATTTTTTCATGAATTATTTATTTAAAAAAGCCATAGGTTTTTGAACCAATGAAGTGCGAAAATTACATTTATTTTGTAATAATGTTTATTACCAAAAAACTATTTTTATAAACGGTACAATTTGTTTGTATTCAAACTGAATTTGTAATGTGGGAAGATGAATTAGAGTTTCACTTACAAAACTGTTGGTTTGTTAACAGAATAAAAACATTTAGAAAATATTTTGTTTTTCTGCCATAGAATAATATTAAATAGTTAAGTATATAACATATTTTATTGCGAGGTTCGAAGCAAACAATTAATTTGTATTAGATTGCTTTGTAACAAGCAATGAATAACATAATAAATGTAAAAGAAACTATCGTCTAAAAATTACAAACCTTCAATAATTTTTCCACACAGTTTTAGGATGTAATGTTTGTTGTTTGATAAAATATTCTTTCAACTGCTCGATAGTTAAGTCTTTAATATCAAGGCTAACTTTTTCCCTAATTTCCCTAAGTTGATCAACAAGTGTTTTTTCTTTTTGTACAATATCTTTAGTCTTCATATTCTAATATTTCTCTTGGTGTTCTTATTTCTAAAATTTTTTTTCCAAATTTATAATTAACAGCATTATATCCCCTAATTCTGTTTACATTTACAATATGCTTAAAGTTCCAACTTACTAAAATATCGGCATTACTTAGCGTTGCTAAAGCAATGTGAATACAATCTGCTCTACTTGTTTTACCTACTATATTTTCATTTAAGTATTGCTCAGCAAGTTTAACGGCTTCGTCAGAAATTTCAATTAATTCAAGCTGATTCATTGGTAAGTTATTGGCTAAATTTTTAACTTTTTCTGGAGCACCAGTCAATTCAATATCAACCAACTTTGAGTAAATTACTTTGTATTCTCCTTTCATTATTTTATCAAACAAAATGGTAGTCCATAATTCAAATTCAGGGTCAAAATAACCACCAAAAACTGATGTATCAAGATATATTCTGTTCATAGGTCAAATATAAAATTCTTTTATTAATAAAAACTTTGTTTTTTTTCTAAAATGCCCATTTAAAAAAGTGTGGCAACATAATAGCATACGTTTCCATGGTGTGTTTTCCACCAATGGTTTCGGTGTAAAACAAATCTTTATTTGTTTCAAAACCTTTGTCTTCTAAATCATTTATTAAATCCAATGTATCATCAATAGAATCAATAATTCCGTTGTGATTTCTGTCTTCAAATTCATCTAAAGTTCCGCATTGTAACCAAATATTTAAATTGGGTTTTTGTAAAGTAGTTTTTACTACTTGGTGCATAATTCTATCGGCATCGGTGTATTGCTCATTCAATTCCTTTTTTCGCCACCAAAACGAAGCGCTAAAAGCACCCACTTTCGAAAATATTTCTGGATGATTCCAAGCAATATCAAAAGCCGATAAACCACCCAAACTAAAACCTGCAATGGCAATTGATTCAAAAGAACTGATATCTAGTTTGTTTTTTAATTGAGGTAGCATTTCACTGCAAATAAACTGGCTGTATGCGTTGGCTAAATAGCCTCTATTTTTATAATCAGGATGATTGGCAACGCCATATTCATTCATTCTATCTTTGGTATGCGGTGCAATTAATATAAAAGGTTTACACCAATTTTTTGCCCACACTTGTTCTAAAATTAGTTTTAAGTGCATGTGCAATACATCTTGCCCATCGTTTAAAATTAGTAAAGGATAATTGATGTTTTTATTGGTATTGGCTGGCATTATTAAATCGGCACTCACAGTTTTGTTCAAACTTGCCGATTTGAATAATAATAATTGTCGTAAACTTTTCATTTTATATAAAGGCTGCAATGTTACTAATTGCAAGGCAAAACACAATTCACATAAAAAAAATAAAGTTTTTTTGTTTTTGTTCAATTAAATAATTTTATTGTAAAATGATTTATGGCAGTTTTTGCCTAAAAAAAAAGTAAAAAATATTGTAAAAAACACCACCAAACTTATGATTGAAAATTACTACAAATGGCATTCTCCGGCTTTAGAAAGAGAAATAGAAATGCAAGTATTTGGCGAAAAAGGAATGCCCGTAATTGCCTTTCCAACTTCTATGGGAAGATATAATCAAAACAAAGATTTTAAATTAATAGAATCTGCGGCTTGGTTCATTGATAATGGTTTGATAAAAGTTTATTGTATTGATAGTATTGATGAATTAAGTTGGTACAATAAAGAAGTTCATCCATCAACTCGGGCTTATAATCACAGTTGTTACGATAACATGATTCATAACGAATTGGTGCCACGAGCAAAAGCAGAAACTGGACACAATAAAGTAGTTACTGCAGGCTGTAGTTTTGGGGGATACCAAGCAGCAAATTATGCTTTTAAACACCCTGAAAATGTAGCTGCCATGATTAGCATGGGTGCTAAATTCAGTATCATCGACCAAGTAGATGGTTATTATGACGATACTATTTATTATAACAATCCACCCGATTTTATGCCTGCAAATTACCATCCTGATTTATGGAATATGAAAATATTTTTAGGAACAGCCGAAGGCGATATGTGCCGAGAATCGAATGAAGAAATGAGTTCAATTTTGCATAGCAAAGGAATAGATCATTGGTTTGATGTTCGTTCGTGGGGTGGACATGATTGGCCCATTTGGCGCGAAATGTTTCCACATTATTTATCACTAATTTAATAAAAAACACCAAAATTATAAACACTAAAACCATGAAAAAAATAGGAATTTTATTTGGACAGGAAAACTCATTTCCTCAAGCATTTGTAGATGCAATTAACAACAGTGGCGAAAAAGACATACACGCTGAATTTGTTAGATTAGACAAGCTTTCGCAAGCTTCTGAAAGTGGTTACGCAGTTATAGTTGACCGCATAAGTCAAGATGTTCCTTTTTACAGAGCATATTTAAAAAATGCAGCATTAATGGGAACAGCTGTTATTAACAATCCGTTTTGGTGGAGTGCCGATGAGAAATTTTTTAACAATTGTTTAGCAATAAAATTAGGTGTTCCGGTTCCAAAAACATTTTTATTACCATCGAACGAAAGACCAAACGACACTAACGAAAACTCATTCCGTAACATGATTATGCCTTTAGATTGGCAAGCCATGTTTAACGAAATAGGTTTTCCTGCGTACATGAAACCTCACGATGGTGGCGGTTGGAAAAGCGTTTATAAAGTTCATGATTCAAACGAATTTTTTGAAAAACACCAAGAAACTGGTCAGTTGGTTATGTTGTTGCAAGAAGAAATAATTTTTACTGAATATTACCGTTGTTATTGCGTGGGAGGAAAGCACGTTAAAATTATGAAATACGAACCTCGTAATCCTCACCATTTACGTTATCAGGCCGAATGGGAAACAGCCGATCCTAAAACTTTAGACATTATTCATGATTATACACTGCGTTTAAATCAAGGATTAGGTTACGACTTTAATACAGTAGAATTTGCTGTACGCGATGGCATTCCTTATGCCATTGATTTCTGTAATCCTGCACCCGATTCATCGGTAGAAAGTGTTGGACAAGAAAACTTTGATTGGGTGGTAAAAACCATGGCTGAATATTGTATTGAACGTGCAAAAGCACAAGTAGATGGGCAAGATAATTTGAATTGGGGTAACTATATAAAAACCGCAACAAACAAAATTGCGGCAGCACCAAAGGTAGCAGCTAAAAAATCATCAGCTAAAAAGGCAGCACCAAAAGCAGCTAAGTAAAAATAGCCACAGATTCACTGATTAGTTATTGTCCATTTGGTTAAAGCTAAAAAGGCATTCAACGTAAAAACTCAATATAAAATCTGTGAATCTGTGGCAAAAAAACTAACAAAAGTAACAGATAGCAAAGCAGAATTCAGTATAAAATTTTCTGTGTAATCTGTGAAATCTGTGGCAAAAAACTGTATCAATATAATTTAATCAAAAATGTCTGTAAATAAATTTACTATAGGAATAGAAGAAGAATACATGGTAATAGATCCTGTAACTAGGGAACTATCATCGCATGATCAAAAAATAGTAGAAGTTGCTTCAAAATTATTGGAAAACGACCAAGTAAAAGCTGAAATGCACCAAGCTGTGGTGGAAGTAGGAACAGGCATTTGTAAAGATACCACCGAAGCCCGAAAAGACTTAGGAAATTTACGTAAAACAATCAGCAATGTAGCCACAGATTTAGGTTTACAAATTGGTGCAAGTGGAACTCATCCTTTTAGTAAATGGCAACACCAGTTAATTACTGAACATCCTCGTTACGATGAAATTGTAAACGAATTGCAGGATGCAGCAAGGTCTAATTTAATTTTTGGATTACATGTTCATGTGGGAATGGAAAGCCGTGAAATGGCTATTCATATAGCTAATTCAGTTCGTTATTTTTTACCACATGTGTATGCTTTAAGCACCAACTCGCCTTTTTGGGAAGGAAGAAATACAGGTTTTAAATCGTTTAGAACAAAGGTTTTTGATAAATTTCCTAGAACAGGAATTCCTGATTATTTTGAATCAATTGAAGATTACGACAATTACATTAAGTTATTGGTAAAAACAGGTTGTATTGATAATTCTAAGAAAATTTGGTGGGATTTGCGAGTACATCCATTTTTTGATACAGTGGAATTTAGGGTTTGCGATATTCCAATGTTATTAGAAGAAACGCTTGCCATTGCTGCTATTTTCCAGGCTTTGTGTGCTAAATTATACAAATTGCGCAGCCATAATTTAAATTTTATTATTTACAAAAGAGCGTTGCTCAATGAAAACAAATGGCGTGCTTCTCGTTATGGAATTGAAGGAAAAATGATAGATTTTGGTAAAGAATGTGAAATAGAAACCAAGTTATTAATTCATGAATTACTAGATTTTATTGATGATGTTGTAGATGATTTAGGAAGTAGAAATGAAATAAATTATGTACTAAAAATGCTTGAAAACGGAACTGGTGCCGATAGGCAATTGGCGGTTTTTAACCAAAACAAAAATTTAAATGAGGTAGTAGATTTTATAACCAAACAAACTTTGGTGGGAACTAACTAAAATAAAAAAATGCAAAAAATAAAAGTAGCCATTCTTGATATGTATTTAGATGCACCTAATCAAGGAATGCGCAATATTCATGAAATTCTCAATCGTTTTGCTTTGCAACATAAAATTGAGTTTGAAAAAACAGTAATTGACATTAGAGGCAAACAAGAAAAACCCATATTGGATTACGATGTTTATATTTCGAGTGGTGGGCCTGGAAGCCCAATAGAAACTGAAGGTTGGGAACAAAATTATGTTCAATTTGTAAAAGATTTAATGGCACATAATATTGCTTCGCAACAAAAAAAACATGCCTTTTTTATCTGTCATTCTTTTCAGGTGATGTGTCATCATTTTAACTTAGCAAAAGTATGTTTGCGCAAAAGTGAATCGTTTGGAACTTTTCCTGTTTTCCCTACCGAAGAAGGTTTGAATGATGTAGTTTTTAAAAATTTACCTCGTCCGTTTTATATTGTCGATTCGAGAAAGTGGCAAGTAATAGAACCAAATGATGAGAATTTAGATTCAATGGGCGCTCAGATTTTAGCGTTAGAAAAAATTAGAAAGCATGTAGATTTAGAACGTGCCACTATGTCAATTCGTTTTACACCCGAAATGATAGGAACTCAATTTCACCCTGAAGCCGATGCTGAAGGAATGATATTTTATTTAAAAGGTGAAGAAAAAAAACAGTTTGTAATTGAAACTTATGGCGAAGAAAAGTACAACGAAATGTTGTTTCATTTGAACGATCCTGATAAAATTATGTTCACACAAAACACCATGATTCCTCAGTTTTTAACCAATGCTTTGCAATTACAAAAACATAATCAAGTTAGTTTATGATAGCCAATATTCGTAAAAAATACAATGAAGAATTTAACCAAAATCATTACGAAGATTTTGTAAAACATTTGAATAATTTATACCAGCAAGATGTAGTTTTTAGAATTGCCGAAACGCCTATTTTTGTTGATAAAAAACTAAAGAATGAACTGATTTCTGCTTGTGAACAAATAATAGATGTTATTATAAAACCAAATTTTAAAGAGCTAACAGAAAAAGCTATTCCTGAAAATTTACGTATGCAAAATGAAAACAAACAACCTCATTTTATTTGCATTGATTTTGGAATTTGCGAAGATGGAAAAGGAGGATTTACGCCTAAATTAATAGAGCTTCAGGGTTTTGCTAGTTTGTATGCTTGGGAAGATGTGATAGGTTTAGAATATAAAAAATGGTTTTATTGTCCTGAAAATTTTATACATTATAGCAGTGGTTTAAACCACCAAAGTTATTTAGATTTATTAAGCAAAACACTTTTGGGAAATTGCAAAAAGGATGAAGTAATCCTGATGGATTTAAAACCAAATGAACAAAAAACCAGGATTGATTTTTATGCAACCCTTGCAAACATTGGCATTGAAGCAGTTTGTTTAAGTGAGCTGATTCAAAAAGGTAAAAAACTTTTTTACCAAAAAAACGGAAAAGAGCAAGAAGTAAAACGAATATATAACCGTTTAATTTTTGATGATTTAGCGGCCAATCCTGACTTTAAATATAGCATCAATTTGCAAGATGATTTGGACGTAGAATGGGTAACTCACCCACATTGGTTTTACAGAATTAGTAAATATACCATGCCCTTTTTAAGGAGTAAATTCGTGCCAAATACTTACTTTTTAAATGAATTGCAAAGCATTCCAACCGATTTGGAAAACTATGTTTTAAAACCATTATTTAGCTTTAGCGGAATGGGTGTAATTATAGATGTTACACCCGAAGATATTAGCAATATAAAAGAACCAGAAAATTGGATTTTGCAACAAAAAGTTACTTATTCCGAAGCCATTCAATCGCCAGTGGGTGGTGTAAAGTGCGAAATACGCATGATGTATCTTTGGCCTGATGGCGATGAACGTCCAACTTTAGCCACTAACCTTAGCCGCATGAGCCGTGGTAAAATGATTGGCGTTCGTTATAACAAAGATTTTGATTGGGTAGGAGGTAATATTGCTTTTTTTGAAGAATGAGATTTTCTTGTGCATTAAAGTTTCTACAACATTTCTTCAATAAAAAACCTCTGTCTTGATAGACAAAGGTATAAACCTGTTTTTGTCGGGGTGGCAGGATTCGAACCTACGACCTCCACATCCCAAATGTGGCGCGATACCAGGCTACGCTACACCCCGTTTGCAAATTTTTCAAAAGTGCTAAATTTTTGAACTAAGTATTGCTACTCGCCCTTTAAAAATTTGTGCGGTGAGAGAGAGATTCGAACTCTCGATACACTTTGACGCGTATGTCGGTTTAGCAAACCGGTGGTTTCAGCCGCTCACCCATCTCACCAATTGCTTTTTTAAAGGGAGTGCAAATGTAGCATTATAGAGCAAACAACAAAACTTTTTTTACTATTTTGTGAAATATTTTTTTTAAATGATTTTATATGAAATAGTTAATAAATAAAACTACTTTGAATACTAGTTAGTTATAGTAACTATCGCGTAAAATTTTAAATTCTTTGTTTTGTAATAATAAAATGCAAATAAATTGTTCGTTAATTAGCAAAAAAATAAACTTTAGTCATGGCAAAAGATAAAGTAATAAATTATAAATATCGCGACTTAAAAATATTTGGTAGTACTGAATGGTTAGCGAACAACGAAAAAAAATACAGACAAGTTTACGACCTTTCTGAATGTACCTTTATTTATTGTGAGCTTTCTATTTTCAATAAATTATTTGATGAAAAAGAATGGGATGTAAAAATTAGTTTGAAATGCGTAAAGCAAGATGATAATTCCGAAATTTGTACGCTAACCGCTGATAGAACAATAAAAAAAGAAGAAAATATTGTTTATGTTAGAGAAGGTTGGGGTGTAAAAAGTTCTGGTACGTACTGGAAAAAAGGCTCATATCGTTGGGAGGCTTGGATTGATGGTGTTTTTATTGCCAAGAAAGCATTTTATATTATAGATGTGGGTGTAGTTACTGAAACCGAAAATCCTTATTTTAATATAAAAAGCAATAAACTTTACGAAGGAACAGAAACCAATATTCAAAAAGAAGAACGCAATTATTTAAGTGCTTTTGATACCAAAGAAACAAGGTACGTATGGCTTGAAATGGTTTCAGAAAATTTAGTAAAAGGCGATGAAAAATGGCCCTGTGAATTAATATTTAACTTTAAAACACGTTCTGGTCAATTGAAAGGCTCTGTTGAAAAAATATTTTTTGTTGACCCAATAGAACCAGAATTTGAATGTAGTATTGGTTGGGGAAATGATTTGAAAGGTACTTGGGGGTTAGATTATTACACTATAGAAGTTATATTTATGGATCAGTTAGTGGCTAGTATTTTATTTGATGTTGGTACTGAATTTTTAATTGAACCAAAAGTAAAAGAAGTGAAGGCTAAACCTAAACTTATTGCTAAAAGTGTAGAAGTAGAGAATACTCCTGAGAACATTGAAAACATTATGCACGAGCTTGATAATTTAATTGGGCTTGATTCTATAAAAAAGAAAGTAAAAGAATACACAACTTACCTTAATTTTTTAAAAATTAGGAAAGAAAAAGGTTTTGACGATTCTGAAAAAATTAACTTACATGCAGTATTTACTGGTAATCCTGGAACAGGAAAAACTACTGTTGCTAAAATGCTTGGTAAAATTTATCATCAATTAGGATTGTTAAGTAAAGGACATGTAATAGAAGCTGACAGAAGTGATTTAGTGGCTGAATACATTGGTCAAACTGCACCAAAAACCAAAGAAATTATTAAGCGAGCTAAAGGTGGAATTTTATTTATTGATGAAGCGTATGCTTTGGCCAGAAAAAATGATGACAGCAAAGATTTTGGTAAAGAAGCCATTGAAATTTTACTAAAAGAAATGAGTGATGGTGATGGCGATATTGCCATTATTGCCGCAGGCTATCCCGATGAAATGAATAGTTTTTTAGAAAGTAATCCGGGAATGAAAAGCAGGTTCCAAATGTTCTACGATTTTCCAGATTATTTACCTAAAGAATTACTTTTAATAGCTGATTATTCTACTCAAAAAAGAGGCATTAAATTCAATGAATTTTCAAAGGAATTGATGTTTAAAAAATTGGTAGATGCATACCGCGACAGAGACAGAATGTTTGGAAATGCGCGTTATGTTAACAGTTTAATTGACGAATGTAAAATGAATATGGGCTTGCGTTTAATGCAGTCGCCAAACCCAAGCGAGTTAAGTAACGATATTTTAAGTACGATAGAAACAGTAGATATTGAAAAAGTTTTTGGTATCAAACATAAGTCAATTACTGATATTCCAATTGATGAAGAATTACTCACTGCATCGCTTAAAGTTTTACATAATTTAATAGGATTAGATACTGTAAAAAACGAAATAGATGAGTTGGTTAAATTGGTTCGTTTTTATCGCGAAATAGGAAAAGATGTTCGCCAATCGTTCTCGTTACATACTGTATTTACAGGTAATCCAGGAACAGGTAAAACCACAGTTGCGCGCATTTTAGCACAAATTTATAAAGCACTAGGAATACTAGAAAGAGGTAATTTAGTGGAATGCGATAGACAAGATTTGGTAGGAGGTTATGTGGGTCAAACGGCTTTAAAAACCAACGAAGTTTTGAACAGAGCAATGGGTGGTGTTTTGTTTGTTGATGAAGCTTATGCTTTAAGCGAAGGCGGTGAAAACGATTTTGGAAAAGAAGCAGTGGAAACTATTTTAAAAAAAATGGAAGATTCGCGTGGAGATTTTATTGTAATTGTAGCTGGTTATACCGATAATATGAAAAAGTTTTTGGAAAGCAATCCAGGACTAAAAAGCAGGTTTGATAGAGAAATGCAGTTTGAAGATTATGATGCTATACAATTGCACGATATAGCTTTAAAAATGCTTGCTAATAATGCCATTAAACCTACTGAAGAAGCCTCAAATCATATAAAAGCTTATAGTGAAATGATGTATCAGTCTAGAAATAAATTTTTTGGAAATGCACGCAGTATTCGCAAAGTAATAGAAGAAGCCATTAAAAATCAACATTTGCGATTAGCCAAAATACCAGCAGCCGAAAGAACCTCAGAAATGATTTTTGAATTGGTGTTAGATGACGTAAAAGAATTTAAAATTGATTCAATTAAACTAGAAGAAAGAAAACCAATAGGATTTAATTAATCAGAAAAATCAATGCCAATGCATTTAACATTGGCATTGATTCCATTTCAAATACATACGTTTTAGTATTATTCCGTTGTTCTTGTATTTTAAAACATAAAATAGGACTTATTTTAAAATATTCGCTTACTTTTGCCTACATTTTTATGAGTGATTCAATTAAACACGAGTGCGGAATAGCCCTTATTCGCTTACTCAAACCAATGAGTTTTTACCAAGAAAAATATGGTTCAGCTCTTTACGGTTTAAAACGCCTTTATCTTTTAATGGAAAAACAACAAAATCGTGGCCAAGATGGTGCGGGAGTTGGAACAATAAAAATTAACGTTAAACCTGGCGAAAATTACTTGAATAGGCAACGTGCAAATGGCAGCAACGCAATTGCTGAAATATTTGAAAAAGTAAATAAAAAAATTAAAAAATCGGGTACTAAAGAACAGCTTGAAGATACAGACTTTTTGCGTTCTCATGTTCCATTTATGGGCGAATTATTACTTGGCCATTTGCGTTATGGAACTCATGGCGGAAACAGTGTAGATTTATGTCATCCATTTATTCGTGAAAACAATTGGATGAGTCGTAATTTAATGCTAGCTGGAAACTTTAACTTAACCAATGTTGACGAGCTTTTTGATGTGTTGGTTGGTCTTGGTCAGCACCCAAGCGAAAAAGCTGATACCGTTACCATGTTGGAAAAATTTGGTCATTTTATAGATGAAGAAAACCAACGATTATTTACTCGTTATAAAATAGAAGGACACAGCAACCAGCATATTTCAAATATGATTGCTGAAGAATTAAACGTAGAAAATATTTTAAAACGTGCGCTTCGCGATGCAGATGGAGGATATGTAATGGCTGGTTTAATTGGTCATGGCGATGCATTTGTAGTTCGCGATCCTAACGGAATTCGCCCATGTTTTTATTATTGTAATGATGAAATTGCAGTGGTAACTAGCGAGCGTCCTGCTATTCAAACCGGGTTCAATATTCCTATTAGAGATATCAAAGAATTAGGACGTGGAAACGCCTTAATTATTAAACGAAACGGTGCCATTAAGGAGGTAAATATTATACCTCCTGGCGAAAACAAAAGTTGTTCTTTTGAACGCATTTATTTTAGCCGTGGTAACGACAGAGATATTTACAAAGAGCGCAAACAATTGGGTTATTTATTAGCCAATAAAATTATGGAAGCAGTAAATGATGACTTTGAAAATACTGTTTTTAGTTTTATTCCAAACACTGCAGCAGTTTCGTTTTATGGAATGATAGATGGAATAAATGATTTATTGAATTTGCATAAAATTGAACAAATAAAAAAAATTGGTTCCGAAATAAACGAAGCGCAACTAAAAACCATTTTAGCTGTTCACCCGCGCAGGGAACGAGTGGCTGTTAAAGATGCAAAACTACGTACTTTTATTACCAACGATGATAACCGAGAAGATATGGTGGCGCATGTATATGACGTTACTTATGGAATTGTAAATAACCACGAAGATACTTTGGTTGTTATTGACGATTCAATTGTTCGTGGCACTACTTTAAAAACTTCAATTCTTCGTATTTTAGATAGGTTACATCCTAAAAAAATTATCATTGTTTCGTCTGCTCCGCAAATTCGTTACCCAGATTGTTACGGAATTGATATGAGTAAACTAAAGGATTTTGTTGCTTTCCAAGCAATGATAGCGCTGATTAAAAAACGAAAATTAGACAAGAAAATTGACGAGGTTTATATAAAATGTAAAGCACAAGAGCATTTACCAAAAGAAGAAATGAAAAACTACTTGAAAGAACTTTATGATTTATTTACTGACGATGAAATTTCAGACCAGATTTCCTTAATAGTTACACCGCCCGAAATTACAGCCAGTGTACAAGTAATTTACCAATCAATAGAAAACTTACACGTTGCTTGTCCTAACCATAATGGCGATTGGTATTTTAGTGGAAATTACCCAACTCCTGGTGGCAATAAAGTAGTGAACAAAGCATTTATGAACTATTACGAAGGTAGCGATGCTAGAGCTTATTAGTTGATAGTTTTCGGTTGACAATTGTCAAATAACATACATCCGCTGCCTACTTTTTTAAAAAAACAGGAAATTTTAGGAGTTATTGGTAATGCTACCTCAATTTTTATATTGTTGTTTAGTTACTATAACATTTAATTGAGTTGTTAGCGCCTACAACACATTTATTGAATAACACAATAGATGTTTCATTCCTATAATTTAACAATTTAACATTTCAAAGATTTACTTATTTTGCAGCCCAATTTATGAGTGAAGATATATTTAAAAAAGTAGTGTCGCATTGCAAAGAATACGGTTTTGTATTTACCAGTAGCGAAATTTATGATAACGGTTTAGGTGCAGTATATGATTACGGGCAAAATGGGGTGGAGCTAAAAAATAATTTACGCCAATATTGGTGGAAATTTATGGTACAAACTCACGACAATATTGTGGGTTTAGATGCAGCTATTTTTATGCACCCAAAAACTTGGAAAGCCAGCGGCCATATTGATGGTTTCAGCGATCCAATGATTGACAATAAAGACAGTAAAAAGCGTTACCGTGCTGACAATTTATTGGAAGATAAAATTGCTAAATACCAAAAAGATGGCAAAACCAATAAGGCTGATGAATTACAAACTGCTTTGGATAATGCACTTTTGGCAAACGATTTAGACCAACTAAAAACGTTAATAGAACAACACGAAATAGCTTGCCCAATTAGTGGAACACGCAACTGGACAGATGTGCGCCAATTCAATTTAATGTTTAGCACCGAAATGGGTGCAATGGCCGAAGATGCTGATAAAATATACTTACGTCCTGAAACAGCGCAAGGAATTTTTGTAAACTTTTTAAATGTTCAAAAAAGTGGCAGAATGAAAATTCCTTTTGGAATAGCACAAACTGGAAAAGCATTTAGAAACGAAATTATAGCTCGCCAATTCATAATGCGTATGCGCGAATTTGAACAAATGGAAATGCAGTTTTTTGTGCGTCCGGGTACACAAAAACAATGGTTCGAATATTGGAAAGAGGCAAGAATAAAATGGCATTTAGCACTTGGATTCGATAAAGCAAGTTACCGCTTTCACGACCATGTAAAACTAGCACATTATGCCGATGCTGCAACCGATATTGAATTCGATTTTCCTTTTGGATTTAAAGAAGTTGAAGGCATTCATTCCAGAACTGATTTTGACTTAAAAAGTCACCAAGAACATTCAGGAAAAAAAATGCAATATTTTGATGCTGATTTAGACGAAAACGGTAAACCTTACGGCAATTATATTCCTTATGTAATAGAAACCAGCATTGGTTTAGACCGATTGTTTTTATATACACTTTGCGCCAGCTACAAGGAAGAAGAAGTTGGAGAGGGAGACAAAAAAGATACGCGAGTGGTATTGGCATTGCCACCAATTTTAGCTCCTTACAAAGTGGCTATTTTCCCGTTAACTAAAAAGGATGGATTACCTGAAGTGGCACGAAAAATCATTGATGATTTGAAGTTTGATTATAACTGTTTTTACGAAGAAAAAGATGCAATTGGTAAGCGTTACCGCAGACAAGATGCATTGGGAACTCCATTTTGTATTACGGTAGATCATGAAAGTTTAGAAAACCAAACGGTAACTATTCGCCACCGCGATTCGATGGTGCAAGAACGCATTCCAATTAGCAGCATCAAAAGTATTTTAGATGAAGCCATAAATTGGAAAAAGATTTTAACACAAACCGTTTAATTGAAAAAGACCTGACAATTTTAAAATCTGTCAGGTCTTTTTTATTGAAATAACACAGCTGTAAAAAAAGCAGAGCTGCGTTTAAGGATTATAAGTTACGGTTGTTTTTCTTGTTATTTCAGTTGATTATTTATTTCGCTTGGTAACTTTGCACCTATTATTTTGGAATTTTCAATGTAATCTTTACTTGGGTCAAGTCCAAAAACTTTGAAAAGCTCATATTTTATCTCTTTGTTTTTTGGATTTCGCAAGTCCCATTTCGCTTTATAATGCTTAGCGTTATCAAAATTGAAAACTCCATTGCTCTTAACTGAATTTATAACATCATGACTGTCATAATGTGGTGTGAAACCAATTCCATAATAACTATAAGGGTTTTGGCCTGATTGAATTTCGTCTGTATAGGTGTATTTATTATATACTTCTTGTGGAAGTTCTTTATGTATCATGCCCCATTGTAAAAACACAACTCGTCTTTGGTCAATACTTCGTCCGTATGAAATCGGAAAGTCAAATTCTTCATCTTTGATTTCTCTGTATCCAATTATTTCATACTCTCCATATAAAAGTAAATTGTCCATCATTACATCTGCTGGCATTTTTGTTTGCTTGTCAAGAGTGTCAATGCCAACATCTTTTGAGTTTGACTTAAATGCAAATAACTCCAAAATAACAGGTGGTCCCATTAATAAATTCAAGCCGTGAAAGTTATCTATTAATTTCTTTTTTCTTATTTTATTCACATCAAGAAGTATTCTTCCAAAGCCATAATTTATCCTGTCAACTTTGAAGCAGAAATAGTCACCTGATTTAAACTTTTTATTCTGTCGTTTTAGTTTCTTGTATTTCTCAATTTCTATGAAGTGATTCTCTGGCGAACTTTCAATAAAGTCGTTTACTATTTCAAATATACTTTTCTCGAATTGTTGTTCACTGTCCTAATGGCTTGAATAAAATGTAGTTTGAGAATTATAATTTCCAATTTTCAAATGTCCGCAACTTATACTCAGATATAAACCTGTCGGCTGTCGTTGTTCCAAAACTGAAGCGGTTAATTTCTTTTCTTTCCCTTTATTTGTTTTAGGTAAAAGAATACTTCTGTCTTTTGTTAGTTCGTCATATTGCTTTTCAAAATATTCTTTTTCAGTTGAAACAATATGTCTTTTAATTGTGTCCTTGTCAAAATATAAGATACTTTCTGGGCGATATGTGTCACCACTTAAAACAACCTTATCCCAATGTTTCAATATCGGGTCAAGCCCTAAGTATTTTCTTTGTTCGTTTGTCAATTCGTATGTAGTTGTCATATAATGTCTGTTACTGATTTGCAGTTACAAGAAGTTAGCGCCTTTCAGCACGAATATTGTTGCGAAGAACCAAGTTTCCATAAACCAAAAAGGTATCTTCGTAACTCTGACCTGTCAATTTCTTATAGGTGCTGTTACTGTTGTTTTTTATTTATTTCCAAACTTGCCACCACTTTTTGTTTTCAACTTTCCCTTTTCCATTATTTTTATCAATTACATTTCCTAACATTTCTGAAATTCGCATTTCAGCTTCTGTTTTTGAAATTCCATTGTAATAATCTTTTACAAACAAATGCTCAAAATTTTCATGAGGAAACAATTCAGGTCTCAAACCATCATTTCTAGTAATAACGTTCACAGGAATACTTTCTGAAAACTCATAACCGTTTATGTTGTTACAAAGCCAACCAAAATATACTTTCTCTTCGCTTTCTTTTTTGAAGTTCTCTTCGTAATCCAAATAGCTTTTTTCACTTAGTGAAACCCAAAGACCATAATCCAAATTTTCACAATGGTCGTTCACTTTTTGGGTTAAAGTGCAACGAATAAATCTGTCAATTTGGTCGTCATGATTTATTACACAAAAGTCATTATCTAAATATCCAATGCTGTTCTTTTCATTTTCTGATAAACAGTTGTAATTGTCTGGCGATATATAAGTTAAAGCAGGCCATTCTTCGTGAATTTTTCCACAACAAATACATTTGAATTGGGTGTTTTCAGGCATAAATATACGTTCTTTAAATATCACAGTTAACAATTGAGGCTTTGGAAGGGAAGTATTTTTTTACAAAATGTTACTAGAAACTAAAAAAACCATTGTTGTTATTTGCCGCCAATTTTATCTTTGAATGATTAGTTTTTGACTTAATGTACTTTCTTTGTATTTAATTACAATAACATAAACTCCATTACTTAAATCTGCTATATTAAATTGTTGGTTGGTTTTATTCAGTCGATCTGATTTTACTAAAGCCCCAACTACATTATATACATTTACAATTATAATATCATTTCCTATGTTGTCTATATTTAAAGTAACAATATCTGAAGCAGGATTTGGATAAAGTTTTACCTGTTTGTTTAACCATAATTCATTTAAACCTACTGGCGCATACACAATTTCAAACGCGCTATCGTTCAAGCATCCATTGGCATTATTGGTTTGTAATTTTACTAAATATTTTCTCGCTTTTGTATATTGATGGATTGGTGTTTTTTTATTTGAAAAACTACTATCACCAAAACTCCAACTATAATTTGTTAAGGCAGTATCGGTAGGCAAAAAATAAAAGGAATCGTTTAATAATACATAGGTAAAACTTGCTCGTGGCAATGCAAACACATTCATTTTAATGCTTATTGGATTTGCACTGCATCCTTCATTTCCTATATAAGGCCACAACATAAACTCCTGTGTGGCTGAAGTTCTGTTTTGTAAAAATAAGGTTTGTTTCAATACCACACCACTGTCGGCAATGGCACCATTTATTTGGTTGTTTTGAATTGGATTCCAATAAAAACTTGCTTGCGGAGAGGAACGAATAGAATCGCTAAAGGGAGTTCCGTTACAGGCATTTAATATAGTGTCGTTTAGTGTAATTGTATTTGATATAGGGCTAACAGAAATTGTGATTGATTTTGGTTCGCTTCCACACTGGGCATCGGCTAATACATGTTTTACCAAATATTCTTGGCTACCAGTTGTTGTTCCACTGTTGGTAAGTGTTTGAAAAATGCCAGTTTTAGATTGTAACATGGTTGCAGCTCCATTAATATTACCTGTTTTTGCGCCTAACGTCCATATAAAAACTCCAGGGTAATCTGTGGTTGGAATTAGGTTTGTATTGCTTCCATTACAAATTAACTTAGTGGTTGGCCCAACTATTTTTGGTGTGGGCGCAACATAAAGTTTCAATGGTAAATTATTGGTGCTGCAACTACCACTGACTGTTGTAAGATTAATTAAATAATCAACAAAACCATAGGTTGTTGTGCTGTTATTAACTAATGATTGGCGCATAACAAAACCTGTTCCACTTTGCGCTCCAACTACACCTTGAGATTGGACGGTAGACCATACAATATTGCTATAAATGGAGTTTTGAAAATAAACTTGTTCGTTAACGAGGCCACTGCAAATGGTGTCTCCCGCAAAACTGCTAATGGTTGGAAGAGCCCTCACTGTAATGGTAAAATTAACCGGATTGCTTTTGCAATTACCTGCAATTGAACTCGCATCAACTGCATAAACAGCAGTGCCATTTGTAACATTACTTGCGTTAAATAGTTTTATAAGCATGGTTGTTCCGCTCGAATCTTTAGCTCCAGTAATTCCTGAACCCATCGATTGGTTGGTCCAATTAAAGGCAGAAGGCACACTAGCAGTTAAAGGAATACTTAATACAGCACCGCTACAAACATTTTGCGCAGCAATATTAGTAATTTGTGGTTTGGGTAAAACATTATAAGTAATGTCTTTTACTATGCCTACACAGCCTCCATCAATAGCCGTTGGCGTTATACGATACACAATGCCACCGGTAGAACTACTATTTGAATTATTTAATACTTGATTTATTTGAGCACCAGTTCCAGCTGAAGCACCAGTTGTGCCATTTATAGTTGTTATGGGCAAAAAACTAAACGTACAAGGAGTATTTGCTGTTAGCGTTAATTGAGTGTTTGCACCATTACACATGCTATAACTAGCTAAATTGGTTACAATTGGTTTTGAAATATAACGCACCTTGTACCAATTACTAGTATCGCTGTAATCAGAACTTAGCCTGCGGTAATACAAAACAGAGTCCGATTGTGTAACAACAATGCCAGAAGTGTATTCAAATATTTGTCCAGGAGTTTGTGTAGTATCTACAGCAGTTTGCCAACGTGCACTACTAGTATTTGGGCCATAAATGGTAAATTCAGTACTTGGGTCACACACCACATTGTTGGAAAGGGTAGAAATAATAACCGTATTGCGGCTAGCAAAAACAGTAGTGTAAAATAAAAAGGTTGCTAAAAACAGGCTAAATAGTTTCTTGTTCATATTGACTGTAAAATAATCGCAATCAACTAAATTTTTTTCAAATTACAGCGCATTTTTTAGTTTTTAAATAGATTGGGTTTTTAGCGTAGCGACACCAACAACTTGTTACACAAAAAAAACACCAATTTAATACAAGGATTACAAATCCTTTGCTAAATAATTCGGAATTGCAAATCCCGAACGGCTGGTAATTAAATACTTTTCTTATTCTTCATCTTCTTCTTCCGAATAATTAAACTCAACTTTGCTTTGTAATACAATTTCGTCAAGTATGTTATTTATGTAACCTTGTTTTACTGCTTCATTAAATCTTACATTAAGCATAGGAATATTTATTACTTCTTCAATACATGCCATATACTTTTCAACTATTGCATTGATTGAGTATGTTTTGTTAGCATTGGCATGAATTTTCTTTTTTAAAGTTTCAACTTCTTCGTCTGATTTAATTACAAAAGTTATTGGATATTTTTGAATTTTGTCAATATCAAGAAAGTATTTTTTGAAATCTAATGTTTCTGTTACTTGAAAAAATCTGCCCAAAGGTTTCATTACAAAATCAATACCTCCATCATTTGCATTGGTTCGTCCTGTTTTGTATAGTTTTAAGTTTTCCGTATTGAGTTTATCCATTTCATACCCCCAAATAATGTTTTGGTCATGGTAATAAAATTTGAGAATAGAATAACTTATAATTTCAAAAAGTCGTGCATCTACATTTGGTGCAAGTAATCCAATTATAAATTCTTCTACCTTTTCTGGTGTAGTGTTTTCAATGTCTTGAAGTGTTTTACATTGTATAACAAAACGATGAAAATCATCCTGTTTTGTCTTTGTGTATTCGTTTATTATTTCAATAATAGTAGTAGCTATATTTAAATTTGATTTTCCAATTTTTATTTTCAGCAAATTTTCGTTTATCCAATATCTATTAGTTGCTTGATCTCTTAAAATTGGTTTATAATCAGAACTTGGAAAGAACTTTTCAAACTCTGAATTCATTCGATTATTCAAAGCATGATTTTGTAGTTTGTTTCCAAAAGGCAATTCTCTTTGTCTTGCAAAAAGTTTATTAAATAACGCCCCTTCGTACTTTGAATAGTTGCCTTTTTTATTAAATCCATTTGATATGTAATCCTCAATAATTACATAAATGGCATAAATATTAGCAAAACTTGACCTTGCTTTTGAACCTCTACCTGCCGACCTAGTTTTTTCGTTTATGTACTGAATGAGTTGACTTTTTTCAAAAATATCATCTGCATTTTTTTCAAAATTTTTCTGTAAAATTCCTTTAATATTAGCTGTGAATATATGTTCCATTTGTTTCAAATAAGTTTAAATTTTGTTGTGATGCCATTTTTTCCGATTCAAAAGTTCTTATTTCTTTTTCTAGTTTTTCTCCTTTGAATTCTTCGGCTAATTGTAATCTTCTCAAACCTATTTTTACATATTCATCTTGTAATTCTATGCCAATGGAATTTCTACCAAGTTCTTTTGCAACAAAACAAGTTGTAAAAGTTCCTGAAAATGGATCTAAAACTAAATCTCCTTCATTTGAGCTTGCTTTTATTATTCTTTCTAATAGTGCAATTGGTTTTTGAGTTGGATGATTTTCATATTCGTCCATTCTGTAACGAACTCTTGAAAATTCCCAAACATTTCCTGGAACTTTTTCTGAATTATATACAGTTGGAATTGACTTGCGATAATCAATTAGTTTTCGCTTTGCACCTGTTTTTGCTTCAACCAAAATATCGTTTGTATTGAATATGTAATTATTTTTATCTTTTACACAAAACAATATAGGCTCATACATGGAACCATAATATTTTTTGGCTTGAACTCCCGAACTGTCATACGACCAAACTAGCCTAGAAAGTATTGTTAGTTTTTTTCGCAAATGAATGTCAAAATATGGCATAAATTGAGTGGCAGTCATTACATAAAAACTTCCATTTGGCTTTAGTTTTTGAACACATAAGTCAAGCCATTCATAACACCATTCTAAGTAACTTTCTTCTGTTTCCCATTTTTCAATTTTCCCATTAAAATTTTTTCCAATATTGTATGGTGGATCTGCAAAAATTAAGTCCACAGAATTGTCAGGCAGTGTTTTTAAAGCTTCTAAAGCATCTGCATATATTATTTTATGTTTATCGTTACCTAATATTTCCATTATTTTCCATTATTTTTTCAAATTTACTTCTTTTTTTATATTGTTTGTGCTGTTTTGCTTTTAATTGAATAATCTTGAAACAGATTGTAAACTTGAAGTTGGTTAAGCGTTATTTTTTTTTATTTCAAATCGGCAAAGTCATCTAAAAAAAACTCGTTTATATTTTTTAAATTTAAAACATTTGTATCCGTGGTGTCCTCACCAATCTACTTTTCGATAGATTGGTCCCGATAACTATCTGCAACCCACCGAGGACAAAATATAAGTTTATAAAAAAAGCCTAGAAAACTTCTAGGCTTTTGTTTTTAATTATAAAAGGTTTTGTAATGCTATTAGCTTTTATTTCTAGTATCCATTTACAGTTACTGCAACTACATCGCTAAAGGTACCTACTATTTCGTCATTTAGTATATAAATCATTCGGTAGTACCATATAGTAGATTTGCCAGCTTCGGGCAATGGGCTTTTGTCAATAAAATCAGGGCTAAAATCTTTGTCTAACTTGGTAAAGTTTACCCCATCCAAGCTTTTTTGAATTTCCACACCTTGAAACTTACCTTTTTTCCAAATTAAATTAGGGTGTCCACCACTGCTAAATTCAGCCCTAAAAGTAGGTTTACCTTCTTGTGCGTTAAAAACAGTTTCTGCAGCTAATATTCCTAAATCTTTTCCTATTGCATCGGTAAAGTTAGGGCTTAGCATACATTTTTTTATTAAAGTAATAAACCTTAATTGAACATTTGCCTCAGTTAAAGTAGGTACTGGAATAGGCAAAGTAGGCGCAACAGGTAATGCACCAAGAGTACCAATTCCGCCATTGCGCAATAAATCTTTGTAAGCAGTAAAGTTTTGGGCTGTGGTGCGGTAGGCTGTCATTCCTTCCATTACATACCCAAAAAATTCAGCATCCTCTTTTACCGTTTTTACTTCGGTAGGTGTTACACTTAAAGTGGTAGCATGTGTACCAATTTTGTTGGCAAAATTGATAATTTGAGCACTAAAGCTCTCGTCAGATGAATAAATAAGCATTTTCATGTTTTTTTAGTTTTTGGTTTTTATTTAAGTTTATTTAACGGTTTTTGTGTTTTTTTAGCTTGTATTTTCCAAATTTTCAAATGTTTTTCAACCATAATCACCTGTTTTTAAAGGTTTCTGAATTATAAACAAACATTTATAAACCATTCTTGATTGTTCGGGAATCATTTTTAGATGTTCAAGAATCATTTTTGAATGTTCAAGAATCATTCTTGAATGTTCAGAAACCATTCTTAAACGTTCAGAAATCATTTTTGAATGTTCAGGAACCATTTTTGAATGTTCAAGAATCATTTTTAAATGTTCAAGAATCATTTTTAAACGTTCAAGAATCATTTTTGAATGTTCAGGAATCATTCTTAAACTTTCGGGAATAGTTGCTCAACATTATTGAATTTTTGCTAAAAAGTAGTCTATTGTAACTAAAATATTATTTTTAGCATCCAAACACTCTTTTTTTATTGGCTAAACAATTTTATTTGATTGCAACTAAATAAAAATCAATTAGAAAAGCAAATTAAATAAAAAAAATATTTTTTGCCTGTGCTTAATTTTTTTTTATTGCAAACACAAAGCATCGCTTCTCTACTCGGTTCTTAATGCTTCAACTGGGCTTATGTTCACTGCTTTTTGGGCGGGAATAATTCCGGCTAATGCGCCAGAAATTACTAAAATAACAAGCGCTTTTAGGGCTATAATTATGTCAACACTTGGGTTTTGAAACATGCCGGTTTCTTGTCCTTTTAGTACCATGGTAACAGCTTCTAAAGTAAAAACTCCACAAACCAAACCAATATAACCTGCTACCGAAGTTAACAAAATGCTTTCCCAAATTACTTGACTCATAATATTTAATGGCGATGCGCCAATGGCTCTTCTCACTCCTATTTCTTTGGTTCGTTCTTTTACAATAATGAGCATAATATTGCTAACACCAATTACTCCAGCCAGTAAAGTTCCAATACCAACAATCCAAACCAAAACTTCAATTCCACGAAACAAACCCATTAGTTTTTTAAATTCTTTTTCGCTGTTCCAAGTACCAATGGCTCTATCATCGTTAGGCGAAATAGTGTGCCTGTTTTTCATTAATACCTTAATTTTTTCTTCTACCAACGAAGCAGAATAAGCAGGCTTAGCAGTTAAAGTAAACCAACCAATTTTTCCTCCAAAATTAAATGCATTTTGGAAAGTGGTAAATGGAATATAAATAGTCTGCAATTTTTCTTGTACATCATCGCCACTGTTATCGGCTTTTAAAGTGCCAACTACTTTAAAATAAATGCCATTTACTTGAATATATTTATTAATTGGAGCTTCGTTTTTGGGAAATAAAATCTCTACAACTCTTGGTGCAATTACACAAACTTTTCTGCGTTCTTTGATGTCTAATTCATTTAAAAACCGTCCTTCAATAATTTTAAAAGTTTGAATCAATTTGGTTTCAGGATAATCGCCACGAACAGTAAATGCGCCAGTAAATTTGCCTCTGTTTACATTGTTTTCGCCTCTGTATCCGCCTAATTGCGCAGCCGGAGCAATAACAGCTAACTCTGGCACATTGTCTTTAATGGCTTCTATATCTTCCACTTTAAAATCAAAACTCCTATTTCGGGGCAAACCTTTGTAAGCAACAGAAGTTTGTTGAGTCCACATATAAACCGCATTTTTAGCAGTTCCACCAAACGATTCAGTAACTCCATTTTCTAATCCATGGCCCGACCCCAACATAATAATTAACATAAAAATACCCCAAAAAACCCCAAAAGCAGTTAAGGCAGTTCTTAGTTTATTTTTGCTAAGCGTTTGATATATTTCTTTTAGTTTTTCCAAAAATAGATTGAGTTTATGTTTTTATTTCTTTGTAATTTTAAAAATAAAACAACTTTTCAGCAGGCAATTTATAAGTTATAATAACAAGGAAAAACAATTTTATTTAAAAGGTTTTTTGAAACTGTTTTGAGGGAAGTAACAAAAGCTTTAAAATGTTTGTTCGAGAGATAATTTTTTTCAAAATAAATCAGTATAAAATGACGTGCAATGCTATGTGTTCTTGTTTAATAAACAAAATTTGAACCACATAGGAACTTAGAAAACATAGCCTATAAACTATGTAACCTATGTTTCTATGTGGTTTTTTATTTAACTAGTAATAAGCATTTAAATAAAAGTGAAATGGTAACAGAGTCCGATAGTTATCTGTCGAAATATTCTAAAACGAGTTCATTACATTCTTTAATACGCTCGAAATGACTGGCATTTTAAAGTTTTTAGGCAGTACCAACCAATATTTCAAACAAAATTTAATTCAATAACAATAAATTATACGATGCTGATTTTTCGTTTATATATTTTATTCCTGGTGCAGGAAAATGAAAATAATCCAACAGATTTTTGGTAGTGTTTATGTATTTGTTTTTCGATTTTATGGAGCCTAAATTCCAATCTAAACCAACACAAAATTTTCTTTGCAAAGGTTCAGTTACATTTCCATAAATTCCATAATTATCTACCCCATAACCAAAAGCTAAATTTAAAAAAGGAGGGAAATATTTTTTAGCTTTTAAAGGCGCAATATTGTGCAAATCGAAAGTTAACCAATAAATATGCCCACTATAATCATCGCTTAAAGTCCAGTTTTTAAAATTGTTATTTATATAACCAGCAGTGGGATAATAGCCCATTTTAAGTTTAAAATTTTGAAGGTAACTATACTTTCGTTGCAATATTCCATAAGTCAATCCCAATATATTAGAAGTCAAATCCTCAAACGAAAAACCAAAAGTAGAGAACCCATCGCCCATTTCAATACTTATAGCCCATACTATAGGCAAAGTTGTACTGATAATTTTCCTTGTTCTATCATTGTATTTTGCCAAAATCATTATTTGGTTCACACCTTCGTAATAATAATAAGAGGTAAAAAAATGACCAAATTTATCAACGCCTAAACTGTAATCGTTAAAGAAATGATCGTTTTCAATATTGAAAGCTTTCTCCTGCCCTTTCCACCACCAATTGTATTGAATAAAAAAATTAGCAGTTTGATGGGCTGCAAGTCCTACCAACACATACTTTTGAAGTTTTGTTGTTTTTTTATTGTTTACCTCCATTGAATCTTTTTGTTGTGCTTGCACAACAAATGAAAAAAATACAAACAGAAGTAACAGTAAATTTTTCATAATTTAAAAATCGAAATAAAAACCCAAAGTAGTAAAATCATTGATTGCTTTGTAGGTTTGTCCTACCTCGCTTATACCAGTAAAATAATTATATGCAAAACGAGCTGTATGTTTCATTGGCAAAGCATATTTATAACCAATTTGCAAATTATTAGATGTTGCAAAATTGCTTTCTTCTCTTAATTTTAAATCAAAAGCGTAGTATAAATAGTTATTTTTAAGCCATTTTACAGGGCTATGTTCAAAGCCTAGCTGAATAATTGATTGTCCCGAATAATCAACATAGGTTTTAAAATTATGGTTGTAAGTAATGCCACCATAAGCATAAAATTGTTTTTTGTTGCTGCTATAATTAAAAAACAAAAGATAATAATCGCGTACATAATTTATTTGAATCATTCCTGCACTTAAAGCATCATCGCTTAAATGCTGACTTGTATGTCCGCCACCACTTCTTACAGAAAAGTTTTTGTCTAATTGGATATCGAAAAGCAGGTCAACAAAAAAATCTACGTTTACAACTTGCCCTTTATTATCCCATCTGTTTAAGGTTAAATAAGCACTTGAAGCCACACTAAACTGAAGTATTTTATTTAAATGCGAAAGGGAAGCAACAGGAAAAATACCGCCCATGCTTCCAATATATCCTCGGCTATTAATGGGTTTTTGAACACTTAACCTATGCGCTCTACTATCGGCAGTGTATAGTTGAACAATATGACTTTGGGGTAATAATTGAAAATTATATTTCAAATCACAAGAATCTTGCGATTTAACAAAAGGAATTATTGAAAAACTGAAGAAAACAAATGCAATTATTTTATATCGCATCAATAAATTTACTAAGCTTTTTCTTCCTTTAAAAAAGGAACATTTACACGCAATAAATAGTATGAACCAAATAAAATAGTTGTAAACAATAAATCGCCTTGCAAAGCATTTTTAAAGAAAGGCAAACCTGCATAATAACTTTGTAACAATCCACTTAAATTAGTTGGATAAAAAGTATTATCGGCTGTGTATAAAAACACACAATTGGTAACTAAAAAGAAAATCACTGAACCCAATAACGAAGAACCTAATATTGAAATTGCATTGTTTTTATTAGTAATAAAAATGCCAATAACACTAAAAAAAGCAATACAAGCATAAACGGGAATCATTCCTGCACCATAAAACCCAATAAAATAATCACTGATAAATAATGCAATTAAAGGCAAAGCAATGGCCATATATCTATTGGCAATAAAAGCACCTGCAAATAAAGCAATGGCACCAATTGGCGAAAAATTTGGAGCAAAAGGTAAAAAACGACTGATTGCAGCTAAGGCTATTAAAGCAACTATGGTAATAAATTTTTTATTCATTTTGGAAGATAGTTATAGTTTTTAAGATTGCGAAAGTAAAGGATATACTTAAAAAACAAAACTTTTAATTTTTGATTTCTTCAACAAGTTGTGAAATACAGAATGACTATATAATCAACCGTTTAATTCATTTAAATACCATTTGGCAATTTTTATTATATAAATATTTGATAATTTATTCATATTGCAACATTATAAAACTACAACAATTTAAAAACAACAATATGAAAAAACACTTTTTACTAGCTGGAATAGTATTTGGTTTGGGAATTACCTCAAGCATAAATGCTCAAACACAGCCTGCAACTGTTACAGGAACTGTACTAATTGAAAAGGTTGAATCTAAACCAGGAGAATTAAAAATAGCGTATGAAAAATACAAGCTATCAAATGGTTTAACTTTATTTATTCACGAAGATCATTCAGATCCTTTGGTACATGTAGAAGTTACTTACCACGTAGGTTCAGCGCGTGAAGCTGCTGGAAAATCGGGCTTCGCACATTTATTTGAGCACATGTTATTCCAAGGTTCGGAACATGTAAAAGACGAAGAGCATTTTAAAATGGTTTCGGCTGCGGGTGGTCAAATGAATGGAAATACTACCAGAGACAGGACTACTTATTTTGAAACAGTTCCTTCTAATTATTTAGAAACAGCTTTATGGTTAGAGTCAGACAGAATGGGCTTTTTATTGGATTCATTAACAGTTAAAAAATTTGAAGTTCAACGCTCAACTGTAAAAAACGAAAAAGGACAAAATGTAGATAATATTCCTTATGGTAAAGTAAATGAAATACGTGACCAAAACATGTATCCAATGGAGCATCCATATAGCTGGCCAGTTATTGGTTACTTACGCGATTTGGATAATGCAAATATTGAAGATGTAAAAAACTTTTTTATGCGTTGGTATGCTCCAAATAATGCATCGTTAATTATTAGTGGTGATGTAAATCCTGCTGAAGCAATTAAGTTGGTAGAAAAATATTTTGGACCAATTCCAAAAGGACCAGAAGTTAGAAAACAAAGAGTTGAACCATTCCGCTTAGCCGATAATAAATATGTAAATTATCCTGATAAAGTTTATTTCCCTATGAATGAATATACTTGGCCAACAGTAGCAGAATATCATCCTGACGAGCCAGCTTTGCAGTTTTTAGGTGGAATTTTAAGCCAAGGTAAAAACTCTATTTTTTACAAAAATTTAGAAAAACCAGAAAAAGTAGCTGAAGCAGTATCTTATAATTCTAGCTCAGAATTAGCTGGCGAATTTGTAGTTGATATTTATACTTTTCCTGGAAGCGAAGAAAATGAGGAGAAATTATTGATGGAAACTTTTGCTGAATTTAATACTAAAGGAGTAACAGATGAGCAAATTGAAGCTGGCTATAAACAAGTTGAAAACGGACTTATTGGTTCAATTGAAAGTGTTCAAGGTCGATCTTCATTGTTAATGTATTTTCAGTACATACACAATGGTAAATCATTTAATTTAACAGAAGAATTAGCTCGTTACAAAAAAGTTACTAAAGATGATGTAATGCGTGTGTTTAGAAAATACATTTACAATGTAAATACTAAAACTTCTCAAAACTTTGTAAAAGTTAGGGTGTTTCCAAAAGACTTAAATGCAGCTAACAAGCAAGAATACGTTCACAAAGATCCAGAAATGGAAAAAGGAACAAACGAATTAGAATACAAAGGATTGCAATATAACAAAACACCACTTACTTTTGATAGAAGTGTTCATCCTACACCTACAACTCCTAAAAACGTAATAGTTCCAACTTATTGGCAAACTATTTTACCTAATGGTATAAAAATTATAGGCACACGTTCTACAGAAACACCAAACATTGATATTACTATTAGAATGAAAGGTGGTAACATGGTTTTAGAACCAAGTAAAACTGGATTAGCAAGTTTAACTGCTAGTATGATGGGCGAAGCAACACAAACTAAAACTGGCGAGCAATTAGATGCAGCAATACAAAAGTTAGGTGGTGGTTTTGGATTTAGTGCAGGTTTTGATGCTTCATTTGCATCATTAGGTTGCCAAAAGAAAGATTTAGATGCAATGTTGACTTTATTTGAAGATGCTTTGATGCACCCAAAATTTAACGCAAATGATTATAAACGTATTTCAAACCAAACTTATCAAAATGTAGAACAAAGTTTACAAAATGCATCGGTAGCTGGTGGTTTGGTGTTCAGAAAATTAATGTATGGCAAAAACTCAATTCAAGGTGTACCTGCTAGCGGAACTACAAAATCAATTAAAAGCTTAAACATAAAAGATGTTCAAAATTACTACGACAAATACTATGCTCCTGATTTTGCAACTGTAGTAGTTATTGGTGATTTAACACAAGAAGAAGTTTTGGCAAAATTAAGTTTTTTGAATAGCTGGACTAAGAAAAATGTAGTATTACCTACTTTACCTCAAACCCCTGCAGTTGAACAAACTCAAATATACATTGTAGATAAATACAAAGCACCACAGTCGCAAATATTTGTAGGAACACCTGCAATGCCTTACGATTGGGAAGGTAAATTTTACAAATCGAATTTAATGAACTTTGTATTGGGTGGAAATTTCAATAGCCGCTTAAACTTAAACTTACGCGAAGACAAAGGATTTACTTATGGAATTTATAGCGGTGTTAGTGGTACTGATTATAATGGCGTTTGGTCAACATCGGCAGGTGTTAGAGCTAGCTCTACTGATAGTTCGGTACGCGAAATTCTTAAAGAAATAAAATTACTTCGCGATAAAGGAATTGATGATGAAGAATTAGCATTTATCAAATCTTCTATAGGACAAAGTGATGCTTTAAGATACGAATCGAATGGTGATAAAGCAGGTTTTTTAAGTCAAATAGTTGAAAGAAATTTACCTGCCGATTATATAGCTCGTCAAAAAGCCATTTTAATTGCTTTGACCAAAGATGAAGTAAAACAACTGGCAAACGATGTAATTAATCCTGAAAAATTAGTAATAGTAGTAGTAGGCGATAGAGATAAAATTACCGAACCTTTGAAAAAATTAGGTTACAAAGTTTCAGAAATAAATCCTTACGAATAGTTTTTTATAAATTGATATAACCAAAAAGCCCTCCGATTAAATAAATTGGAGGGCTTTTTTATTGTTAAATATTTTGTTTTTAGTTGCTTATTGCCTATTGCTTAATATCAAACAGCTAAAAAATCCTCAATGCTAATTGCATTTTCTAAATTATAATTTCCACTTGCTGTTCTGCAAAGTGAATTTAAATAAGCTCCACTATTAAGTTTTTTACCAAAATCAAAAGCAATACTTCTTATATAAGTTCCTTTGCTGCATTTAATTTTAAAGCATACCAAAGGCATAGCTATTTCAGTTATTTCAAAACTAATGATTGTAATTGGCCTTGTAGTTAATATAATTTCCTGACCACTTCGAGCTGCATTATACGCACGTTGTCCATCTTTTTTTATAGCTGAAAAAATAGGTGGCATTTGTAATTGTTCACCTTCAAAACTTTTTGCAGTTTCCAAAATCATTTCATTGGTAATAAAATTTGTTTCGAAATTTTGGTCTATTTCTGTTTCTTTATCGTAGCTTGGTCGAGTGGCACCTATAAAAAAACTTCCTGTATATTCCTTTTCCGAAGCCATGTATTGATCTATGTTTTTGGTTTCTTTACCTACACAAAGTATCAATAATCCAGTAGCCAAAGGATCTAAAGTACCTGCATGTCCTACTTTTATTTTACGTTTTTGTCCATTACTTTCTACTAAAGCCAACTTGTGAAATTTTGTAATAGCATATCGCAATTTATTTACAACCTGAAAACTAGTCCAACCAATTGGTTTATTTATAAGTATCATATCCTGTAATGGATTGATGGTTGAAACGTTTTTTTTTTGCTGCATTATATTCTTTTTTGGTCTGCAATATGTCTATTAATTCCTAAATATCATATATATTGCATGTTTTACTAACATAAGTTTTGAAAAAAATATTGATATTCTCCTTTTCAATTGTATGTTTGATATAATATAATTATGATAACATATAGCTGTTTAAATAATTTCCCAAAACACAAAACTAATTCCTATTTTGGGAATATCTATCAAATTGTGTTTTATTATTTGACTAAAAATCAGCTATATATTTTATGGAACAAAAAATGTATCTAATAATAAAATTGAAACTTTAAAAAATATAAATTATGAAAAAAACCATTTTATCAGCATTAGTTCTTACAAGTATTTTTAGTTCATGTACTAAAGATATAAAAAAAGACGAACCAAACACTACTGTTAATCCTAACCCTCAAACCATGCAAGAAATGGTTGTACCCGCAGGATTTTCGTACAAAACCACACAAGATGTGAACTTTACAGTTAAGTTATTAGCCAATAACGACCAACCTTTAACAGGCGTTAGAATTGACATTATGGACGATAGTCCTGAAAACAACGGTAAAATTATTGCAACTGGAATTACCAATTCTGCTGGAATTTTAAGTATGCCTTATTATATTCCAAATTATTTAAAACAAGTAGTTTTAAACGTAAACTATATTGGTGTTGTAAACAATGTAATTGTTCCTGTTGATGCCAACAATCCTAGTGTAAACATTACCATAGGTGGAAAAAATCCAATGAGAGTAACAACAGCCGAAAATAAAAATCAAGCAAAACCAAATAATGCTTTAGGTAAAGCATTTTCGCGTTTATCTTACAAACTTGGAACTTTTAGTAGTGCAGGTGTACCAAACTATTTGGTTCAACCACGCGATGTAGTTTCTAGCCAGTTTCTAGCCGATGTAAATGCAACTTTACCTGAATATAGACCAGTTCCAACCTATAATCCTCAGTATTTAGCTAGTAATTTAGAACGTAACTTGGTATTAACTGCTCAGTGCGATGTTTGGATTACTTTTGTTCACGAAGGTGCAGGCTATTTAAATTCATTGTTTTATTTTAAATACAACAAAAATAACAAACCAACAAGTGCTAGTCAAATAGATTCATTAATTGCTATAATGCCAAATACCTCTTATTCTGGAAGTGGAGGTGGAATGACCACTGGAGATAAAGTATATATTGGTCGTTTTGGTGCTGATACTGCAATTGGTTTCGCAATTGCGCAAAATGCTTGGACAGGTTCAACAGTTAATTCTAATGCTGCATTTTTTTACACCATCAATGATTTGAACCCTGAAACTACTGCTGCAAAAAGAGAACATGTTGTATTATTATATGATAACCCTACACAAAGATTTTTAATTGGTTTCGAAGATATAAACAGAGATAATGGAGCCGATAACGACTTTAACGATTGTGTAATTTATGCTACAGCAAATCCAGTAACTAATGTTAGTCAAGTAAATGTAATTCCTACAACTCCTGCTTCTGGAACAGATACTGATGGTGATGGCGTATTAAATGCTTATGATGAATATCCAACTGATCCTTTAAGAGCTTATAACGTTTCATATCCAAGTGCTAGCACTTTTGCTACAGTTGCTTTCGAAGATTTATGGCCAAGCCAAGGTGATTATGACATGAATGATGTAGTAGTAAATTACCAATACAAAGGTGTGTTAAATGCTGCAAATAAAATGGTAGATATGACTGCAAAATACAAATTAAGAGCTGCAGGTGGAACTTTTAAAAATGCATTTTGTGTTGAATTACCAATAAACAAATCGGCTGTAACTACTATAACTGGTGGATTAGGTTTAGATGCTGCTGCTAACAAAGCCATTCTAAAAGTATTTGCTAATTCATTGGCTATTATTCCAAGTTACAATACAATAAAAGGGAATACTACTTTAGTAACCGATACCATTACCATGAGTATGAATTTTGGAACACCTCAAAGCATTACATTGAGTTCGTTCAATCCATTTATTTGGGTAGATGAAACAGGAAAAGGCCGCGGACATGAAGTTCATTTGCCAGATTTTGCTCCAACTGAATTAGTTACTACTGCTACTTTTGGAACTGCAATGGATAATTCAATACCTGCTAATTCTCGTTATTACAAAACTAAATTGAATTTGCCATTTGCTATCAATATTCCTGAAACTTTTGCTTACCCTGCCGAAAAGGAATTGATAATTTTAGCACATTTAAAATTTGCAGCTTGGGCTCAATCTGGAGGTGTTCAATACCAAGATTGGTATAAAAACTTAAGCGAATATCGCAATGCAGTTAAAATTTATTAGAATTTAGATTTCAAATATAAAAAAGCCCCAATGCAAAGTTTGCATTGGGGCTTTTTGTTTTGGGGTTTATTGGAAAGTAAATTAGCAAGCATACAAAATCTAAAGTGTTAATTATATTGGTTTTATTAACTTGCTATTGTTGTTATGAAAGTTGCATTGTTATTTATTTATTATTCAATGTTGTTTACTTAAGCTTTTTTATACTTTTTGATTTTAGTTTCGACAAGCTCAACAACCGTGAACACTGACAGTGTTCATTGAACTTGTCGAAATGATTTTTCCTTAAGTAAACTACAATTATTTATTATTGGTAATTACTTAGGTAAAATAAAACATTGCTTTCAAATTTTTTGCCTTATTGTTAGCTTGGCTGTATTTCAAGTTTATTATTTAATTTCCCATTTTCAATAACATAAATTATTGCTAAAAAAGTGAATAAAAATGGTAAAGCCAAACTCACAAACGAAAAACCCATAGTAAATAAAGGTAACAATAAATACAGTGCTTTTCCATTTGTTTTTTAACTGAAAAATACATACTTAACATAAAAAGTGTAAGCCCAATTAAACCAGTTTCTAAAATTAGGGATACTATTAAATTATGTGCTCCTATTCCTATAAAACTAAATGTATTTCCAATTCCAATTCCTGAAAAAATAGAAGAAAGGGGTGATTCTTTTTAATAAATCAATAGCTAAGTACAAAATCATAAACTTAGAGTTGAAACTTTCATCGTTTTTAACAAAAGAGAGTATAAATACAGAAGCTATTATTAAAAAAATAAAGATTCCTGATAACCAAAAAACTTGTTTTTTAGTAATTTGAAACGGAAATGAAACTTTATTGAAAATAAGTGTGTAAAATATCATTGTTATTATGGCAGACCTTGAAGTAGATAAAACTACTAAAATCAAAAGTATATGTCGTAAATTCTTTGCCCAAGAAACAAGCAGGTTTTCTTTGTATAAATAAACAGTAAAAAAATAAGTTAAACACACTTGCACACCCACAAAATTTGAATCGGGATACATTATAGAATTATACTTGAACATATAGGCCAAACATGTTTCTCGGGTATGGCCAGAATAGGCATTAGAAGCATACATTGTAGGGTTTGTTAAGCGAATAATGGCATCAATTGATATGAGAATAACATGTGCTGTAAGCATGTATGCACACAAATTCATTATTTCTGTTTTAGTCAATGATTTTAGACTTTGAAAACAAATAAAATAAAAAAAATAAGGCAAAGCTAGTCCTATTGTAGTTGGTATTTTGGTATTTGGAATCAAAACTAATTGAACAAAAACACTGAAAAAACAAATAAATAAGTTGAAAAAAGCCAGGCTATTTAAGTGTATTTCGAAATGAAGAATTTGTTTGAAAGTGTAAAAAATAATGGCAATTCCAAAAACAAAATATATTGATTTAAAGGTGTAATTCCTGTAAGATATAAACCTGAAGCAATTAACATCAAGAATGAAACCAAATAATCTAAGTTTATTCTCATAATACGGTTACAATAATAATCTTACCTATGGATTTGAAATTTAAAAAAGTTTCAATTGGATAATGATGTTGCTTACAATTTTTAAATTTTCAATAATCAATAAAAAAAATTAACTTATTATTGCCATGTATATTGCTCTTTATACATGGAAACAATATTTATAACGTATTTATAAATGAGACTTGAAAATATAAAAATAATTGATTTACCAAAAATATTGGACGATAGAGGAAACCTCTCATTTTTGGAAAGCAACAATCATGTACCTTTTGAAATAAAAAGAGTTTATTGGATTTATGATGTACCCGGAGGAGATAACAGAGGTGGGCATAGTTATTTTAAAAATGAAGAAGTAATTATTGCCCTTTCAGGTAGTTTTGATGTGGTTTTAGATGATGGATTTGAAACAAAGAAATTTACCTTAAATAGATCTTATTTTGGTTTATATATTCCAAATGGAATTTGGCGACATTTAGAAAATTTTTCAACCAACTCATTGGCATTTATTGCAGCTTCGCATGAATACAATGAAAGTGATTATTTAAGAAATTACGATGACTTTAAATTATTTAAGAAATGACAATTAATAAAACAGTATACGATTGTAATTTAATTTATCTGCCAAAAATCGAAAATAGGGCTGGTAATATTACCCCAATCCACAATAATGTAGAAGTTCCATTTAATATAAAAAGAATATTTTATTTATATGATATTCCAGGCGGAGAATCTCGGGGAACACACGCACACAAAGAGTGTCATCAATTTTTAGTGGCAGCTAGTGGTTCTTTTGAAATTTTATTAGATGATTGTAAATCGAAAAGATTAGTGCAGTTAAACAGACCTTATATGGGTTTACATATTCCTCCTGGAATTTGGGCTTCTGAAATAAATTTTTCATCTGGTTCAATTTGTTTAGTATTAGCCTCTCACCCTTATGAAAACAAAGATTATATTAGGGATTATGACGAATTTGTAAATTTCAAAAAACAAAGTGCTTTATTGAAATAATTTTATAAATTGCAACTTTTGAGGCATAATACCAACTGCACTTATAATTTAGTCCAATCTACTTGTTCTTTTTTACCAATACTTCTTCAAAAAATTGTTTCATAAGTAATGCTATGCAACAATTTTTGTTTATTGTCTTGATAAAAAACACTTCGCATCTTTGGACTAAATTATAAGCGCAATTGGTATAATAATCCCAAACAACCAAATTTATTCAACAACAATGAACATTCCTTTTCTTGACTTAAAGAAAATAAATCTTACTTATAAACAAGCATTTGAACAAGCATTAACTCAGGTTTTAGAATCGGGTTGGTTTATAATGGGCAACGAATTAGTGGCATTTGAAAAAGAATATGCTACTTTTTGTCAAACAAAACATTGTATTGGCGTTGCCAATGGATTAGATGCATTAATTTTAATAATTAGGGCATACAAAGAAATGGGTATTTTTGAAGAAGGAGACGAAATAATTGTTCCTGCAAATACCTATATAGCAAGCATTTTAGCCATTTCGGCAAATAATTTAGTACCAATATTAGTAGAACCAAATGAATTAAGTTTCAATATCAATCCTGAATTGATAGAAAAACATATTTCGCCAAAAACCAAAGCAATTATTCCTGTTCATTTATATGGTCAAATGGCCGATATGAATGCAATCAATACAATTGCAAAAAAGCATCACTTAAAAGTTATAGAAGATGCTGCACAATCACATGGTGCATTGTGTTATAATCAAAAATCAGGTTCAGTTGGAGATGCAGCAGGACATAGTTTTTATCCAGGCAAAAACCTTGGCGCCCTTGGCGATGGTGGCGCAATTACTACTAACGATGATAAACTAGCCGAAGTAATTAGTGCGCTTAGAAATTATGGTTCGCATAAAAAATATGAAAATATTTACAAAGGAACCAATAGCCGATTAGATGAATTGCAAGCTGCTTTTTTACGCATTAAACTAAAACAGTTAGATGCTGATAATAACCAAAGAAATGAAGTTGCAAACCAATATTTAGCTCAAATAACCAATCCTTTGGTACAACTTCCAACAGTTACTTTAGGTAATAAACATGTTTGGCATTTATTTGTAATTAGGTTAAAAAACAGAACTGAATTTCAATCATTTTTACAAGCAAACGGAATTCAAACTGTTATACATTATCCTATTGCTCCTAACCATCAAACTGCATACAAAGAATTAGCTGATTTTAGCTTTCCAATTACTGAAAAAATACATCAAGAAGTAATTAGTTTACCAATTAGTCAGGTAATGACAAATGAAGAAGTAAATGAAGTAATCAGAGTAGTTAATCTTTTTACAATATAATATTTTTGAGAAAAATATATCGTAAAATACGTTCATCGGAACTTATCAATATATCAGTTTTTACAGGCTCAGCCACTATTGTAAAACTTTTTACCGCATTTTTTACAGCAAAAATAATTGCCATACATTTAGGTCCAGAAGGATTGGGATTATTGGGTCAATTAAGCAGCTTTATTTCAATTGCTTTGGTATTATCAACAGGTGCAATAACTAATGGTGTTGTTAAGTATTTGGCTGAATACAAAAATGATTTGATAAAGCAAAAGAAAGTGATAAAAACTGCTGTAAATATCACTTTATTTTTCTCTACATTGATAAGTATTTTAGTGATTTTGTTTTCGTCATTTTGGTCAAATATATTGTTTAAAACCAATGCCAAAGAATACAATTCTATCATTATTATTTTTGGTTTTACTTTATTTTTTTATGCAAGTTTTTCGTTATTTACTGCCATTTTAAATGGACTAAAAGAATTTAAAAAATATAATTTTATAGGCATTTGTTCCAGCTTAATTGGATTATTTTTTTCAATTATATTGGTTATTTATGCCAATGTATATGGCGCATTATTAGCAGCAGTTACTTACCAATCCATTGTTTTTATAATCATTATATTTTATAAAAGTAAAATAGATTTGATAAAATGGCAAACACTAAAAAACACCATTGTTGATAAATCAGATTACATAAAATTGTCGAAGTTTTCGTTAATGGCTTTAGTAAGTTCGGCTACAGTTCCAGTTTCTCAAATTATTATAAGGAACTATATTTTAAAAGATATAGATGCCGAAACTGTTGGTTATTATGAAGGTATTAACCGACTTTCGAATTTATATTTAACAATAATAACCACTACCCTATCTATTTATTATTTGCCTAAATTATCAGAAATTACAAATAGTAAATTACTTAAACACGAAATATTTAAAGGTTATAAATTAATTCTTCCAGTTACATTCATTATTTTGGTTTTAGTATTTTTATTCAAAAACTTGGTCATAAATTTGGTTTTCAGCAAATCATTTTCTGAAATGGAGAGCTATTTTTTACCACAATTGATTGGAGATTTTTTCAAAATTGCTAGTTGGTTACTTGCATTTCAAATGATTGCGAAAGCAATGACAAAAACTTATATCATAACTGAAATATTTTTTTCAACTTTATTAGTAATACTTACCATGAGTTTAATAAATTTGTATGGTGGAATTGGATCTGTATATGCTTATGCAATCAATTATTTACTGTATTTTATTTCCATGCTAATTATTTTCAACAAGACAATCTATGACAGAAAGAAATGAGGAAGAACTTGTCAGTGTAATTTGTGTGTGTTGGAATCACGAAAAGTACATTGAGCAATGTTTAAAATCTATTTTAGACCAAACATTTAAAAATATAGAAATCATTTTTATAGACAATAATTCAACTGATCAGTCATTTGAAATTGCCAGTAAAATTCTTCAAAATTCAACCATTTCGTATTCGTTAAACAAACGAAATTCAAATTATGGAATTGCCAATAATTTAAACTTTGCTATTAATTTATGTAAAGGAAAATACATTACCTCCATTTCAACAGATGATTGGTTAACAAATGATAGCATAGCAAAAAAAGTAAATTATTTAGAAGAAAACACTGAATTTGCAATGGTTTCGAGCGAAGGTTATATATACAATCAAAACAGAAACGAAACTATTCCATACATAGAAAAAAGAGCAAAAACTGGATATCTTTTTAAAGACTTATTGAAAGATAATTTCATTTTTGCAATTGGTGTTTTAATTAAACATTCTGTTATAAAAGATGTTGGACTTTACGATGAAGATTGTCCAATAGAAGATTGGAGTATGTGGATTAAAATATCTAAAAATCACCAAATTGGTTTTATTCCAGAAAAACTAGCTTACTATAGAAAACATGGAAATAATTTTTCAGGAAATTTCAAAAAAATGAGAACATATGAGCTTGATTTATTGAATAAATACAAAGAATATCCTGAAACAGTTATTGGCAAAAAAAATGTAAGATATAGATTTTATCACTATACCATTTTAGGTGCTTTGTCGAAATTACCATTTTATTATTCTACAAAAAATTTGTTTTGGAATTTACATTCCAAATTATCTTAATTTCAAATGGATAATTCAATAAAAGTTTCTTTATTAATACCTTGCTACAATGTATCGGAATTTTTAACTGATGCCATTTTTACAATTACAAATCAAAGCTATAAAAATTTAGAAATTGTTTTAATTAACGATGGTTCTACTGACAATACCTTAGAAAAATTATCGAAATTAGCCAACCAAGACCCAAGAATTGTTTTAGTAAATAATGAAAAAAATATAGGTTTAATAAAATCGCTGAACAAAGGAATTCAATATTGTACTGGTACTTACATTGAACGATTTGATGCAGATGATTTGATTGGTTTGGATAGAATTGAGAAACAGATAGAAATTATACAAAAAAATCCAACCATTGATTTAATAACTTCATACGCAACTTATATTACTCCAAAAGGTAAATTCCACAGCAAAGTTGAATCTTTTTATTGCAATTCTTTAAATTCAGCCGCATTTTTGAATTTATTTGAATGCCCGTTGTTACACGCTGGAATGTTGGTAAGAACAAGTTTGTTAAAAAACTATATGTATAACGACAATTCAGTAAATTCACATATTGAAGATTACGATTTGTTTTCTCGTTTAATCATCAATCAAGTAAATTTGTTTGTGGATACTAGGGAAAATCAAAGATATTTTTACCGAAGAAATCCTAATAGTGTATCAAGTAGAAATTTGACATTTCAAAAAGAAAATGCCATTAGAAAATCGAAAGAGAATTTACAAAATATTTTAAATTATTCAATTGATGATGAAATTTTAAAAGCCATTATTTTAAAAACTGAAACCAATTGGACTCCAAATATTGTATCAAAAACTGAATTAGAGTTAAAAAATATAAAGCTTAAATATTTTGAATTGAATAGTGATAATATTACTGAAAAGGATAAGAAAATAATCACCGAATGGACTCAATTGAGATTATTGAAAATTATTTCTACAGTAATTTTCAAAGGAAATTTTTCAAGTAAAATGAAAGCAATTCAACTTTTATTTAAAAATTCGAATATGTTTTTGAGCAAAAAAATAATGCAAAATATTTTCAATAGATTTGTTTGGATATTTAACAAAATCAGGTACAATAATTAATTACAAAAAATGCTGAAAGTAGCACTATTATTACCATCTTTAGCCAGAACAGGGCCCATTTTTGTGGCAAATAAAATAGTAGAAAATTTAAAACACGAAGTAGATTTTACTGTATTTTATTTTGATAAAATTGAAGATTTACCTTTTGATTGTAAAACAGTAAAAATTGGTTTTTTCGAAAAATTTGACTTCAAAGATTTTGATATAGTTCATTCGCATATGATGCGACCAGATTGGTATTTAATTTATCATAAAATAAGTTCATTTACCAAAACTGTAACCACTTTTCATCAGTATATTTTCGATAATTTAAAATACACTCACAATGCAATAATTTCACATGTACTTACATATTTATGGTTATTTAAAATATCAAAAATAAACCATATTGTATGTTTAAGTAAAGGAATGAAAGAATATTACAGCAACAAAAAAATAAACAAATCAATTTCGTATATTTCAAATGGGGTAAATATTCCAATTATAAATAATGAAGTAAACAAAGAAGATATTCAAAAAATTAAAGACCTAAAAAGTAAATATACTGTTATAGGAACTATGGCAAAATATGATGCTAGAAAAGGGCTAGAGCAAATAATTAAAGTACTGGCAATAAACCCAAAAATAGCTTTTGTATTAATTGGAGATGGATCGGAAAAGGAAAATTTATTGGCATTAGCCAATCAATTAAATGTAAATGACAGAATATTTTTTGCTGGATTTAGGAAAAATTCAACAGATTATTTGCCCTATTTTGATATTTACATAGCACCTTCAAGAAGTGAAGGAGTAAGTTTATCGTTATTGGAAGCAATAGCTTCAAAAACACCAGTTGTGTGTTCAAATATTATTAGTTTTACTGAACTTTTTGATAAAGATGAAATATCGTTTTTTGAATTAGATAATATTGAATCATTGAATGATGCAATTACTTTTTCGTTAGAAAACAGCTCAAAATTGAAAGAAAAAGCTTTTGAAAAATACCAAAATAATTACACTGAAACCATTATGGCTCAGCAGTATTTAAAACTATATAAAAATTTGATAGCTAAAAACACTTCAAATTAGACAATCCACAATTAATGCCTATAAATATACCAATATAACAACATTGATATTAAATAATTGAAGTATTTTTGGTACAAAATAAATTTAAAGTAAAATGAAACATTTGCTATACCTATTTGCTGCACTATTACTAACAATAAATATTGCTAATGCACAAACACAAAGCTATGAAACACGAACAATTAATGGGAAACAATACGTTATTTACCGTGTAAAAGCTGGTGACACTTGGGCAAGTATTGCTGAGAAATTAGGAGTAACAGAACGCAGTTTAATAGATCAAAACAAGCAAACAAATGGTAGTTTAAAAGGTGTGTCAACGTTAAAGGTTTCGATGGAAAAATCGACAATAATGACTTCTAGTGTTATAATAAAAAATACGGAAAAAGAAGCTCCAGTTGAATTGAATTCATTACCAAAATTAGGGGAAGATGATGAACCTAAAAAGCCAAAAGAGGTAAAACCTAAAATATATGGACAAGAATTAAGAACCGAATTCAGAGGAGCTAACAGTTTAGCGGTTTATAGAATTGGTGCTGGAGATAATATTAATGATTTAGCAAAATATTATAACTGTACTGCTAATGATATAACTAACCAAAATAATTTAATGAGTAGCACTTTGGTAGTTGGGAAAATTTTAAAAATTCCTGTTCAAACTTCATCAAGTGCATCAACTTCAAATGTTAGTTCCGTTAATATAACAACTAAAACTGAGGAAGCTCCAACAATAATTAAAGATACTCCAACAATATCAAATAATCAAGTTATAGCAACGGAAATTGTTCCAACACCTACAACAGAAATAGTACCAGAAAAAGTTGAAACAGTTACTAAACCAGAAGTTGTAATTTCAACTCCAATTATTGAAAATAAAAAAGATAACAGTAACTATGTTACAAGAACAATAAAAGGTAAAGAATATATTATTTATTCCGTTTTACCTAAAGATTCTTGGAAAAGTATTGCTTCAAAATTTGGAGTAATTGAAAGTATTTTAAGAGCTGAAAACATTCAAACAAATGGCAGTTTGTTAGGAGTGAAAACATTGAAAATTCCTACTGAAAAATCTGCTATGAATTTGAATGAAGTAAAACCTAAAAACAAAGTAACAGAAGTAGCAGTTGAACATAATAAATTACCAAAATTTGGTGAAGGAGAAAGCACTGAAAAACCTGCTTATGATAAGCCAAAAATTTATGGTAAAATAATAAAAACAGAATTTAAAGATAATAAAACACTAAGTGCATATAGGGTTGGTGCTGGCGACAATATAAACACATTGGCTAAATATTTTAACTGTACAACAAATGATATATTTACTCAAAACAACTTAACAAGTAATCAATTATTGACTGGTAAAATATTGAAAATATTAGGTGGTAATGATGGGGTTTCAACCAATAATTTAACTGAAGCAGAAAAGCTTAAATTGAAATATGAGCAAGATAATACTGAAAAAGAAAATACTGTTATAGAAGAAATAAAAATAAAGACAAAACCAAACGAAATAATTATTGGAGAGTATTTGGTTTTAAAAAAATTAGGCAGTCTTTACATAAAACATATTGTAATAAGTGGTGAAGATTTAACTAGAATTTCGAAAGAACATTATACCACAAATACCAAAATTACAAATGCTAATAGTTTAAAATCAAACAAATTAACAACAGGTCAATTATTGCTTGTTCCAACAAATAAGCAAACATTATTTAAATTGACTGGGCTTAATTTTGATGATGTAGAAAGAGGTTTGAATGAAAAAAATAGTATGGAAAATAACAATGTAGCTACAAATAATAACATTGAAACATATAGTAATAGTAATTCGAACCAAACAAAAACTTATAACATTGATTCAGCAAAACGTTATAATTGGGGTGATCCTTTATTTGTTAAACCAACAATTTTAGATAGTAATGCTAAAAAAACTACTATTGATTTAACAAAAGAAATAAATGCTAATGAATTACATGCTAATTCAAATTCAGGTGAAACAAAAGTAAATTACACTCATTCTGTAAAAAGTGGTGAAACAATTGAATTTATTGCTAGAAAATACAAAATTTCTACAAGTGATATTGCTAACTGGAATAACTTATATCAAAACAGAATAAGAGTTGGTCAAGATTTAATTGTTAATTTGGAAAGAGCGAGAAAACCTTATTTATCTATTAACACAGTAAGTCCTGAATTAAAAAAACAAATCAAAAGTGTAGATAAAACAAATAGAGTAAGACAAGTAGAAGAAAAAGGGCTTTGTTTACTTTCGGATGATAATTTTATAGGAATATCCCATAAAAATGTTCCCGTTGGAACTTTATTACTTTTAACTAGTACTGAAAATTATAAAAAAATATATGTAAGAGTTACAAGTATTTTGGAAAATACAAATCCTGATATCATCCTTCAAGTTGATAAAGTAGTAGCCAGACAGCTTTCGTTTAACAGCAATCTTACTAATATACGTATAAGTTATGGTTTAGTAGAATAATTGAGTTATTTCAAAGTGATTCCAATTAATTTCAAATCGTTAAAGTAATTGGGATACGATTTGGAAACTATTTCTATATCATCTAAACTCAAGTCATTAAATAATATAGAAAGTGGTGCTAAAGCCATTGCAATTCTATGGTCTTTATATGTATTTATTGTAATTGATTGGTTATAATCTATATTTTTTGATTGCTTTATAATAATCGAATCATTAGAATTACTGACATCAAACCCAAATTTATTTAACTCATTTACAATTGCAGATAATCGATCACTTTCTTTAATTTTTAAGTTTTGTAGCCCAGAAATTGTTACGTTTAAATTCAAAGCAGCACAAGCCACACATAAAGCAGGAGCCAAATCAATGGCATTAATCAAATCAAACGATATAAAATTAGATGATATATTATCTTTTTTTATTGTCATTCCTTCTTCGAATTCATAAGTTGAAACGCCAAGTTTTTCAAAAACATCAATTGTAATTACATCACCTTGAATACTTGTTTTAGAAAGTCCTTTTAACTGAATAGTAAGTTGAGGATTTAAAGCAGCTATTAAATACCAAAAAGCAGCTCCACTCCAATCTTTTTCAATGGTATAATTTAAAATAATTGGTTCATCATTATATTGTTTTATCTCAATCAAATTGTCAGATAATTTTACATCAAATCCAAATTGATTCATCAAAAATGAAGTCATTTTTAAATAATCGTAAGATGCAATTTTACCTTTTAAATGAATTGAAATTCCGTTTTTTATAAACGGAGCAATTAACATCAAAGCTGTAATGAATTGGCTACTTTCCGAACCATTAATATTGATGGTTTTTCCAGTTAAAGTAGTACCTGAAATTTTTAAAGGAGGAAAATATCCTGATTCTAAATACTCAATTTTTGCACCCAAACTATTTAAAGCATCTACCAAATCTTTTATTGGTCTTTGCTTCATTCTTTCGCTACATAATAAGTTAATGTTTTGATTAGGATTACAAGCAAAATATGCAGTTAAAAAACGCATGCAAGTACCCGCATTATGTAAATTTATTTCATTGCTTTTTGCAGTTAAAACCGAAAGCATTAATTGAGTATCATCGGCCAATGAAAGATTATTCAAAACAATTTTATTGTTTAGTAAAGCATTTAAAATCAATGCTCTATTACTTATACTTTTAGAAGTTGGTATGTTAATTTCTACAAAATTAATTTCACTTTTTATATACCTAAAACCAAACATTATTTAAATTTTGGATGGTTCAAAATTATTGTAATATTCCAATGATTCAATGATTAAGTCAATGCTGCAAAAACAGTTAATTTTAGCTTTTCCAATTTTCTTTAACAATGTAAAATTGATTTCAGAATTGATATTCTTCTTATCATTTTGCATAATTTTTAAAAGCTTTTTGTTATTCCAATTTGACATATACTTATCAAAGTTTTTAAATATAAATTGTACAATTAAATCAAATTCTTCCTTACTTAATTTATTGCATTTATACGATAAATAAGATTCACAAATAATACCAATTGCAACAGCTTCACCATGTTTTAAAGGCTCGGAATCGTTAATTAAACTAAAAGTTTCTACTGCGTGACCAATGGTGTGACCAAAGTTTAAAACTTTTCTCAATCCTTTTTCAAACGGATCCTTATTGATTATTTTTATTTTTATTTTAGCCGATTTCTCAATCCATTTTTCTAATTGTTCAGTATCTATTTTGCTTGTAGAAATAATTTTGTCAAACAACTTATCATCACTAACTAAAGCATGTTTTATTATTTCGGCCAAACCATTTCTTTTCTCATTATTGGGTAATGTATTAATAAATTCAGGAAAAATAAATATTTGTTCAGGATGTTGAAATACACCAATTAAGTTTTTGTAATTATTTAAATCAAGTCCTTGCTTTCCTCCTATTGCTGCATCTACCATGGATAAAAGCGTGGTTGGAATATTTATAAAATCAATTCCTCGTTTAAAAGTAGCTGCACAAAAACCACCAATATCACTTAAAGTTCCACCACCTAAATTTAATAAAACAGCATTTCTATTTGCAGAATGTTGTTGTAAATCATCCCAAATAATATTTGCAGTTTTTAAATTTTTATTTACCTCACCACTTGGTATTTTTATTAATATAAAATTTTCTAAATAAGGCTTTAAAATGGGTAAACAAAACTTTTCAGTATTATCGTCAACCAAAACAAATACATTGCTATATTCCTTATTTATAATTGTTTGAGCCAAATGATTTAAAACACTTTGCCCAAAAAAAACTTTATAACTTTTATCGTAAATAACTTTCATCAATATCACTAAAACAATGTACGTAATCACTTATTATTGCGCTGCTAATTTAAACTTTTTATTAGAAGCATAATTATGACAAATAAAATATTACAACTTGACTTTTCAAACACTGAAATTGCATTTAAAGCAAAATCAAATTCAGAATTACGTACTTCATATTATCTTTTTAAAGCATTAGGAATGAATTGGTTAGTTAAAATGGGAACTCCCTTAATTGAAACTGCGTTTGCCTTACAATTACCAATTAAGCCTTTAATTAAACATACCGTTTACCAACAATTTGTTGGTGGCGAAAATATTAAAGATTGCGAAAAAGCAATTGACACTCTTAACAAATACAATATTGGAACTATTTTAGATTATTCTGTAGAGGGAAAAGAAGCTGAAGCCGATTTTGAAAACACTTGTAACGAAACTATAGACACCATTCATAAAGCAAAAGGAAATAAAAAAATTCCATTTTGTGTTTTTAAAGTTACAGGTTTGGCAAGGTTAGCTTTGCTCGAAAAAATAAATAGTAACATTACTTTAAACGAAAATGAAACTCTAGAATTTGAAAAAGTAAAAGCCCGAATTGAAAAAATTTGCCGCACCGCTTTTAAAAATAATGTAAAAATTTTTATTGATGCAGAAGAGACTTGGATTCAAAACCCAATAGATGAAATGGCAATTGAAATGATGCTTAAATTCAATAAAAATGAAGCCATTGTTTACAATACAATTCAGTTATACCGTCATGATAGGCTTGCCTTTTTAAAAGAAAGTTTTAACCATGCTGTAGCCAATAATTATTATTTGGGAATGAAATTAGTTAGAGGCGCATACATGGAAAAAGAAAGAGAAAGAGCAGCCCAATTAAACTATACTGATCCTATTCAAATTAACAAAGAAAAAAGCGATGCTGACTATGATAACGCATTGAGGTTTTGTTTAGAAAACATAAATAGAATTAGTATTTGCGCTGGTACACACAATGAAAATAGTAGTAGAACTTTAGCTCAAATAATGCTTGATAATAATATTGAAATAAACGACAAAAGAATTTATTTCAGTCAACTTTATGGCATGAGTGACAACTTAAGTTTTAACTTAGCAAATGCTGGTTATAATGTAACAAAATATTTGCCTTATGGACCAGTAAAAGATGTAATGCCCTATTTATTTAGACGAGCTGCCGAGAACACAAGTGTTAAAGGACAAACAGGTAGAGAATTGAATTTGATTTTAAAAGAAAAAGCCAGAAGAGCTGCTTTATAGTTGGTTTAAAAAAAATCACAAAATTCAAACATAAAACTAAAATTTATTCGTTTAATTGCTAAACTATGAAATATATAATTTGTATAATAGGATTAGTATGTTTAAACAATACTATAAAAGCTCAAAAATTAGATTCACTCACTCGTGATACTTTAGTAGATGCTGAAATACGACTGAACGGTTTAGCTCAAAAAATGGTAACTAGTTTAGATGAAATGACCAGGATTAGTAGCGGGAAAAACTTCATAAGAACGCTTGCAAGGACATTAAAAACTAACAACTCCTATTTTTATAATTTTGATTCTTTAAAAAATATTTCCATCATTTTTTCTCCTGATGATTATTTTAGAATTATGACTTGGAATGTAGCAAGCGATGATGAACACTTTAGAAACTTTGGAGTAATTCAAATGAATCCGAATAAAATTAAACGAGAAAAAAAGGTATATAATATGCCTGATTTTTTTCCATTAATTGATAGAAGCGATAGCATAGAAAATGTGTTTTATGCTGAAACAGATGCGGATCATTGGTTTGGAGCTATATATTATAAAATTATAAAAACTCAAACTCAAAAAGGAAACTTTTACACTTTATTGGGTTGGGATGGTGCTACAAGTAAGAGCAATAAAAAAATTGCTGATGTACTATTTTTTAGAGATAATAAACCTTATTTTGGTGTGCCAATTTTTGACATAAAAACCAAAAAGCCATTGAGCAGAATGATTTGGGAGTTTAATAATAATGCAACTATGACTTTGCGTTATGAAGAAAAGCGTAAACTATTTATTTACGAAAACATTATTCCTCCCAAACCAGATAATGCTGGTATGTATGAAACTTATATACCTGACGGTAGTTATGATTTTATGACTTGGAATGGCAAAGCCTGGGAAAAACAAAAAGGCATTGTTACCGATTTTAAAATGAAGTAATTTGAATAATTAAATATAGTAAAAAGAAAAAGCCTTGTAAATTTTAGATTTACAAGGCTTTCTTTAAAGGTGTGATCCCGCTGGGATTCGAACCCAGGACCCCTACATTAAAAGTGTAATGCTCTACCAGCTGAGCTACAGAATCATGCTATAAATATTCCTTTTTAGCGGGTGCAAATATAGCCATCTTTGAATACAAAACAACTGTTACGTAAAATATATTTATATTATTTTTTGGAGCTTGTTTTACACCAAACTTATTCGCTTAATTCTAGCCATTTTAACTCCTTTTCGTCTATTGAATTATTGACTTCTATCAGTTCTTTGCTCATGCTAATTATGTCGTCATTGCTAGTGTTTGGTTCACTTAGCTTACTTTCCAACTCTATTTTTTTTGCATGATGTTGTGCTAATTCAATTTCTAATTGTTCAAATAATCTTTGCTCGTTAAACGTAAGTTTTCTTTTTACAGGAACTTCAATTTCTACTTTCGGTTCTTGCTGTTTGTATTCGCCTTTAGGGGTGGTGCTTTTAGCTGCATAAATTGCTGCTTGAATGTCTTCTTGTTCATTTAAGTATTCTTGGTAATTTCCATTAAATGCACGAATATTTCCATCACCTTCAAACACAAATAAACTGTCAACAATGGTATCCATAAAATACCTATCGTGGGTTACAACCATTATACAACCACCATATTCTTCTAAAAATGCTTCCAACACATTCAAAGTTTCAATATCTAAATCGTTGGTTGGTTCATCTAACACCAAAAAGTTAGGTTTACCCATTAAAATAGTTAGTAAATAAAGTCTGCGTTTTTCGCCACCACTTAACGAACTTACGTAATTGTGTTGCTTTTTGGGTTCAAATAAAAATCTTGTCAAAAGTGTTTTGGCAGTTACGTTTTCACCTTTCGTCATTTCTACGTATTCGGCTATATCGGTAATTACTTCTAATACTCTTTTGTCTTCTTTTAGTTGCATTCCCAACTGGCTATAATAACCCACTTTTACAGTATCGCCCAAACTAATTTTTCCTGAATCTGGTTTTTCTGTTCCCAAAAGCATGTTTAAAAAAGTAGTTTTTCCAACCCCATTTTTTCCAATTACACCAATGCGTTCTCCTGGCTTAAAAGTATAAGTAAAATTTTTACATATTTTTAAATTACCAAATGATTTTTCCAATTGTTGAACTTCTAAAATTTTAGAACCCAATCGTTCCATTTTCATTTTTATTTCAACTTTGCCATCATCACGTTTATACGAAGCTTTGTCTTTTATTTCGTAATATGCATCTATCCTGCTTTTCGATTTTGTAGTACGTGCTTTTGGTTGCTTTCGCATCCATTCTAACTCTTTGCGCATGAGTTTACGCGCAGCATCGGTTTCTTTGTCGTTATACTCCTCACGTTGTGCTTTTTTTTCTAAAAAATAAGCATAATTTCCTTTGTGAGTATATAAATTTCCTTCGGCTAGTTCTATAATTTCGTTACAAACTTTATCTAAAAAATACCTATCGTGGGTAACCAATAAAAGGGTCATGTTATTAACCGTTAAATAAGTTTCAAGCCATTCAATCATCTTAATATCTAAATGATTGGTAGGTTCATCCATTATTATAAAATCAGGTTGTTGTACTAAAACACGTGCAATGGCTAAACGTTTTTTCTGTCCACCACTTAAACTTTCAATGCTGCTATGTAAATGATGATGAAGGTCTAACTGCTGTAAAATAGTTTTAATTCTTGATTCAATATCCCAAGCTTGGTGCAAATCCATGGCTTCCATGGCATACTGTAATTGATTTTGATTATGAACACTTTCGTGGTCTTTTTCTAGTTCTTCTAAAACCTCATCGTATTTGGCTACACATTGTAATAACTCATTATCGGAGTTATAAATAGCCGACCAAACATTGTCTGTGCCATCAAAATGAGGTTCTTGTTCAATATATGCCCAACGAATATTTTTGTCAATTACAACTGTTCCATCATCACCTTTATCAAGGCCAGTTAAAATGTTCAATAAACTGGTTTTCCCTGATCCGTTTTTAGCAATTAATGCTACTCTTTGTCCTTTGGTTACTGTAAAAGTAATATTGCTGAATAAATGCCTCTCGCCATAATATTTCGAAAGATTTTCAGCTCTTAAATAATTCATGGGGCAAATTTAACCCAATTTAGGAATTACTTATTAAACATTTTTATTATTAGAGTAAATACTTATTTTTATGCTTTGTATTTGTCTTTCAAACCATCTACAACTATTGCCACAGCAGGGCAAATGGTTGTATTTAAAAATGTAATTTTTAGTTTTTGTAAAACATTTCTTTGTTGAGTATGCGGAAATTCTCGGCAAGCATTTGGTCTATCGTTATAAACCGAACAGTATTTATCGTTTCCTAAAAATACACATGGCATTTGCTTAAAAACATAATCGTTGTCTTCGTCTATTTCTAGGTATTGCTCCGCAAAAATGCTTGGTCTTACTTTTAAGGCTTTAGCCAATCTTTCAATGTCTTTGTTTAACAATAAAGGGCCAGTTGTTGCGCAGCAATTGGCACATTTTAAACAATCTATTTGTTCAAAAGCTTCTTCGTGTAATTGATTGGTAACTACATCTAAATCTTTGGGGGCTAGTTTTTTTAGTTTTTCTAAAAACTTTTTGTTCTCTTTTTTTGCCTTTTCAGCTTTTCCAATTATTGTTTTGTAATGGTTAATCATTTTAACAAACAACTATGGTTTTTGCGTTTGATTGAGAACAATTCTGTTTTTAATTTTTCTGTCTTTATCAAATATCCAACCCCACTTGGTAAAGTAATATATTGCCGATTGGATATGATAAAGCAGTAGTTTACGGTTTTTGTACGATCCCTTTTCAAAGCTATGAACAATGCTGGCATAAGGATAATAAATGGAATCAAACTCGTTACTAATTCTTCGGCTTAAATCTGTATCCTCTAGGTACATAAAGAATTTTTCATCGAACAAACCAACTTTTTCTAACACTTTATGGGGCATTAACAAAAAACAACCATGTATATTGTTTACAAACATGGGTAGGTTTAAATTTTTGCTTTTAAGCTCATAGTTGGTGGCATTTTTTTCAAAAAAAGAATTTAAAAAACCAGGTACAAAACGTCTTAAAATTAAGTCGAAAGGGGTAGGTAATAAATTACAAACTATTTGTGTTCTTCCGCTAGGGTAAAAAGTTTTAGGAATCAATAAACCTACGTTTTTATTATTTTCTAAATAATTCAAACATAGCTCTATACAGTTATCGTTGAAGGTAACATCGGGGTTAACTACCAAATGATAAGGTGCTATTTGGCTGCCATATTTTATGCCAATATTATGTGCTTTTCCGTAACCCAAATTGGCTCCATTAAATATATAATGGGCGTTGTTTTGTTCAAAAAATTCTTTTAAATTATTATTATCTGAATTGTCGCTAACTATTAATTTAACAGGAAAACCTATCAACTTAATGCTATTTATTAATGGCAGTATAGAATCGATACTGCTATTATATATAACCAATGAAATACTAAGTTGATAAGGGAATTTATTCATTAACGTTTCAATTTTATAACAAATCTACCAAGTTATTGGTTCCAATTGGTCGTTTAATGGTAAATCCTTCACCATATTTTACATTAATTAACCTTCCAAATTCGCGAGCGTGACATTCAATGTATTCCATAAAACTCTTGGTAGAAATAGGTGTTTCGGGTTCGGTATTATTGGGGTTGTAAAACTGGCTACCAAATGCTTGAATAGATTCTGTTTTTTTATTGTAATAGGGCGAAATATCTACAATTATATCGGGTTTGGTCATTCTATCTTGAATATAATTGTAAACTTGTTTTGGTCTCCAAGGATTTTGCAAAACTCCTTCGTTATGGGTTTCTATTTTTACCAAACCACTTAAAAAAGCAGCATCATTTACTAAATCCGAAGCTCTTCCGTGGTCTATATGCCTGTCGTATTCGGCATTACAAAGTATAATTTCGGGCTGATATTGGCGTATTTTTTCTACAATTTTCAATAACGATTCTTTGTTTTTTTGAAAAAAACAATCTTCTAACTTTAAGTTTTCGCGAACAGAAATACCCAATATTTTGCTTGAATTTTCGGCTTCTATTATTCTTAATTCTGCCGATCCTCTAGTACCTAATTCGCCTTGTGTTAAATCAACAATTCCAACTTTATAACCTAAATCCAAATGTTTTAAAACTGTTCCACTGCAGGCCAATTCTATGTCGTCTGGATGGGCAGCAAAACACAGTATATCAATTTTATTCATGTTACGAACATAATTATATTTTTAAATATTTTGAAAGTAAAATATTATGTATAAAAATAATTATGCACACCTCTACCCTATTAAACAACCAACTTGTTGAATAAAAATATTTTATATAAAATTTTGTACTGTTTAAACTACTTCAACTTTGTATGCAATTGCTTGTTTCCATTGGTTAAAAAGCAATAACCGTTGGGCATTTTCCGAAAATCCTAAATCACGGGCTATAAAATCAAGCGATTGGCCTGCTGGTACTATTCTGGCATTTTCTGGTGCTTCATCGGCCGGATTTTGACTTAAATATACCTTCAAATCTTGCTCGCCTAAGTTGTTAATATGTATGGTATCGTTGGCATTATCTACTATAACGCTCACGTTTACAATTGCGCCAGCATCTACAGTGCCGCTAACTTGCTGGCTGCGTGTACTACTTTCGGTAATTACATAATCTTTGTATTGCGACAAGCCAGTGCTTTCAAAAATGGCTTTTCCGGCATTGGCTATTTTTATACAATTTTGATACAATTCGTTTCCTGCTTTTACTCGTTCATCTACAGCTATATCGCGGTTGCGCACTGCCGAATCTTGCCCATCTATTGATGTATCAAAAGCATTTACCAAGTTTAAAAAATCGGTAAGCATGGCTTGCGTTACTCCTTGGCCAGCTAGTTCTGCTACAAAACCGCTAAGTACACGGTGAACTCTTTTGCCAGTACGTGCCAAATCTTCGTCCGATAGGCGGCTAAGGGTTTCTATACCCAACATTTTATCTTGAGCACTTCCTTCGCCATATAGGTTTGTAACCCTAACTCTATGTTGTCTTATCAATATTCTTAAATCGTTGGCTTTTTGATTTTTAGATTGCGTTGCAATCATCATATATCCCGATAATTCTTCATCGGTTTGCATGTTTGCAAATAAATTTCTTCCACTGTAAAAATCTGATAAAAAGCTTTCATTAATTCCAAAAGTATCCATTTGAGTAGCATCTCTTTTGGCTGCATTGTTTATTCTATCACATAATTGAATAAGCGATGCATCGCTCATTTTGTACGTTCTTTTTAAATTATTCATAATCTTTTATTTATTTTTAGGCAAATATAACTAAATAATTATATTTACAAATAAAATTTTGTTATTTTATAAAAATATTTTACTTTTTTATTATTGCGAAAGCAATAGTTAAATAAAATACAATAACGGACAATATATTTTACTACACGGACAAGGCTATGAAGTATATTTTTCCTTATTTTATTAGTGATGGTTTATTATAGTTATTTTCAAAATATAAAAATAGTAACATCTATATTTTGCTACTATGTATAAAATATTATTCTATTGCTTTGCAATAATAAAATACTTATTCAAAAAAAAGAGCCATGTAAAAATAATTACATGGCTCTTTTTATTTTACTAAATAAATTAGTTCTTTAACATTTTTACTGTTTTGGTAACTATTCCGTTGCTTTTTAAATGAGCAAAGTAAATTCCAGCTTTTAAATCAGCAATATCGTTAATGGTTAAATTATTTGTACCATTTATAGTTGGTAAAGTTTTATTGTAAACCTCACGTCCTAAAGCATCCATCAATACAAGATTTACAGTAGCATTGTTTTGGCAATTAAAGTTTAACTGTATTTGGTTATTGAACGGATTTGGCGAAATGGTTACTTCGTTTTCAAATTCATTTTCGTTGTTTGTTTTAACCGCAATGGTGCTTGAGTATTCAAAATTGCCATCAAAATCTATTTGTTTTAAACGATAATAGATAGTAGTTGGCATTTGAGGGTTGATAGTTGATAGGTCATCATTTAAAAAATAGTTGTTCACTGCATTTGAATTACCATTTCCTTTTACAAAACCTATATTTTCAAAATCGGTTCCATTGAACGAACGTTCAACCTCAAAACCTTTGTTATTTACTTCGCTTGCTGTTGCCCAATTTAAATGGGTAATTTTATTAACCAAAGCCCCATTGAAACGAATCCATTTAACAGGTAATGTTCCACCTGAACCAACTCCAAATGGAGAGAATGAAGTAATACCACTTAAAGTTCTAGAGTAAGGATTAATACCAACAGAAGCACCAGCAGGTGATGCCATCCAAGTAGTTCCATTATAACGCGAAACATAACTGCTTGCTCTTGTAAATCCGCTTAACTCGTTTGCTGTATTCCATGTAAGAGATAAATTAGCATTTGATCCTCCTGCAATTGCTTCGGTAATAAACCATGTTTTGTTAACTGCATTGGTAGTAATTGCAGAACCAGAAGGTGTTTGTGAGCTATAATTTGGATAAACATTATCAATTACTCTAAAACTAAAGTTATCGGTAGTACCAGAATTTGTAATACTAATTCCATTAAATGAATTGATACTTGCACCAATTGGAATCAGGTTATTTACCGATGAACCAATTCCGTTTTTAATAAATGAACCAGTACCATTTGTAACAACATAACCGCTAGTAGAACTTACATTGGCTGTTGTTGCTAAAGTAATATCAGTATTTCCAATCAATAATTTTACAGCATCTAAGCTTAACCCATTGGTAATATTTACATTTCCTGCTGTTACTTTACTAGCACTGCCAGAAATATTTAACTGACTATAAGTAGCACTTGGAATAGTTTGGGAAGAAGTTCCTATAAAGTTTACCGTTCCGTTTGTAGGGTTAAATACTGCATTTGAACCAATATTAATATTTGAACCTATTGAAATATTACCACCCGTAGTTACTACCAATGAAGCATTAGCGCCTAAGGTTATGTTATTTGCTTGCGCAATGGTTGAAACTATGGCACTATTAGGAGTACCTGAATTAATGTTTACATTAGAAGTACTAGTAGGTACTCCACACGACCAATTAGAAGCAGTATTCCAGTTGGTACTAGTTGCTCCTAACCAATTATTGGTATTGTTAATTAATACTGTTACTATGTTTGATATTGCCTCGGCACAAACACCACTTTTTACTATTGTTCTGTATTTAATACTATCGGTAATGCTAGCTGTAGTGTAAGGATTATTGATACTGCTAATTGTAACATAACTAATAAATGGACTTACTGCACTTTCGTAACGAAGAATGTTTCCAGTATTTCCGGTTAAAGTTAATGTAGCGTTTGAGTTTAAACAAACTGGCGAATTACTTGATAAAGTTCCACCAACTGATGGTGCATTTACCAAAATAACCACAGAATCGGAAACTGCAGTTCCACAACTTCCACTTTGAATTAAGGCACGGTAAGCAGTATTTAGCGTAGCAGAACTTGGTATAATACTCGATTGCGAAGCACTACCACTAATATTTGTCCAAGTATATGGCGATGAACCAGTAGCCATTTGCCATGAAGTAACCGAACCAGAAAAACCAGTTAAACTAATGCTTTGCGTAGGTGCAATTCCTGAACAAACTGCACTAAACGGAGCAGAAACATTTCCGCCAACCACACTTGATGAAATAGTAATTACTAAACTATTGGTAGTAGCTGTGCCACATGAACCACTTTGAACTACTGCTCTAAAATGGGTAGTTTGGGTTAATACTCCAGGGCTATATGTATTTGTGGTATTTGAAATGGTACTAAAAACTGTAAATGGCGAAACTGCACTTTCCCATCTTATAACGTTTCCTACATTACCTGATAAAACTAAATTTCCAGGATTAGAACCCGAACAAATGGTACTTGGTCCATTTACTGTACCAGCAACCACAGATGGTGAAACATTAATACTGGCAATTGAAGAATTAGCCGATGCGCAACTTCCACTTTGAACTACTGCTCTAAACTGTGTAGTTTGTGTTAATGAACTTGATGTATATGTGCTAGCTGTATTTGAAATTGTTGTCCAGCTTGTAAATGGACTAACTGAACTTTCCCAATTTAGTATTGTACCATTGTTTCCTGTTAAAGTTAACAACCCACTTGTAGAACCTGAACAAATGGTTGTTCCTCCTGATAATGAACCAGCAACTGTGGTAGTATTTACCGTTACAGTTGTTGAGCTTGAATTAGCCGCTGCGCAACTTCCACTTTGAACTACTGCTCTAAACTGTGTAGTTTGTGTTAATGAACTTGATGTATATGTGCTAGCTGTATTCGAAATTGTTGTCCAACTTGTAAATGGACTAACTGAACTTTCCCATCTTAGTATTGTACCATTGTTTCCTGTTAAAGTTAACAACCCACTTGTAGAACCTGAACAAATGGTTGTTCCTCCAGATACTGAACCAGCAACTGTGGTAGTATTTACCGTTACAGTTGTAGCA
>Ga0247839_1000462_pt1 | contig 71738 bp, 57 predicted proteins | sample LaCruzMarch2015__6_FD_192405 | JGI IMG/M metagenome (GOLD analysis project Ga0247839, IMG submission 192405) | Freshwater microbial communities from meromictic Lake La Cruz, Castile-La Mancha, Spain - LaCruzMarch2015_16m | ecosystem: Environmental > Aquatic > Freshwater > Lake | place: Spain...
CCGCTGGTGGCGAAGATTAACGCGCTGGAGGAAGAATATCAGAAACTTTCCGACGATCAGCTGAAAGCCAAGACGCCGGAGTTTAAGGCGCGGCTCGCGCAGGGTGAAACGCTGGATGATATTCTCTGCGAAGCGTTTGCAGCGGTGAAAAATGCCTGCCGCCGGTTGTGCGGTACGACGGTTCACGTTTCCGGCCGCGATCTGGAATGGGACATGGTGCCGTTTAACGTCCAGTTAATCGGCGGAATGACGCTCCATCACGGTAAGATCGCGGAAATGGCGACCGGTGAAGGTAAGACGCTGGTGGCTACGATGCCGGTTTATCTCAATGCGCTCGCCGGTCGCGGCGTTCATGTGGTGACAACCAACGACTTTCTGGCCGAGCGCGACTCGACCTGGATGGGCACGGTTTATAAGTACCTCGGCCTGACGGTCGGCTGTCTGAAAGGTCAGATGCCGCCGCCGGATCGCCGCGCGCAGTACGACTGCGACATTACTTACGGCACGAACAGCGAGTTCGGCTTCGACTATCTGCGCGACAATATGGCGATGCGCCCCGAAGATATGGTGCAGCAGCGCGGCCACGCCTTCGCCATCGTCGACGAAATCGACTCGATCCTGATCGACGAAGCACGCACGCCGCTGATTATTTCCGGCCCCGCGCCCTACTCGGCGGACGAACAATACCGCTCGCTGAACGGTACGGTTCAGCGGCTGGTTCGCCGTCAGCAGGAACTCTGCACGAAGCTGATCGACGAAGCGCAGGAACTGCTCGCCAAGGGCGACAAGGATGCCGCGCAGCGTAAGCTCTATCAGGTGAATCAGGGCATGCCGAAGAGTAAGCAGCTTTCCAAAATGATCGAGGAGCCCGCCACCCGCCGCCTGCTGGAGCAGGTGAATAACATGATGATCACCGATTCGTATAAGGATGAAGCGCGCGAACTCCGCGAAGAGCTTTTCTTTACGGTAGACGAAAAAGGCCACGATGCCGGACTGACCGATCAGGGTTGCGAAACGCTCAGCCCGGAAGATCCCGAAAGCTTTTTGATGCCCGACCTAGCAACAGCTCTTTCTGAGCTCGAAGGCCGCGTTGGTCTGGCGCCGCAGGAAAAACTGGTGATCCGCCAGAAACTTCAGGACGAGTTCACCAACCGCAGCGAACGGATCCACGCGGTAAACCAGCTGATCCGCGCCTACTGCATCTATGAAAAGGATGTGGAGTATGTGGTGCAGAACAATCAGGTGATTATCGTCGATACGTTCACCGGACGTCTGATGGAAGGCCGCCGCTGGAGCGACGGTCTGCATCAGGCCGTTGAAGCAAAAGAAGGCGCCCGCATCGAACGCGAAACGCAGACGCTGGCGACGATTACCATTCAGAACTATTTCCGCATGTACAAAAAGCTTGCCGGGATGACCGGTACCGCCGACACGGAAGCGGGCGAGTTTCATGAGATTTACAAACTCGATGTGGTGGTTATCCCCACAAACCGCCCGATCCGCCGCGTAGACATCAACGACCAGATTTACAAAACCAAGCGCGAAAAATTCCACGCCGTGATCGAGCAGATCAAAGACTGCCACAGCAAGAAACAGCCGGTGCTGGTCGGTACCGCCACGGTTGAAACCTCCGAGGTGATCAGCCGCATGCTCGACCGGCAGGGCATTCCGCACAATGTGCTCAACGCCAAGAACCACGCCCGCGAAGCCGAAATCGTTTCGCTGGCCGGTCAGCCCGGCGCCATCACCATCGCCACCAACATGGCTGGCCGCGGAACCGACATTAAGCTCGGCCCAAGTGTGGTTTGGGTGCCGCGCGAACAGATCGTTTCGCAGATTTCACTCAGCGATAAACCCGCCGGCGAAACGCAAACACTGCGCAAACTGCTGACGGAAAAACCGTGCGGACTTTATGTGATCGGCTCCGAGCGCCACGAAGCGCGCCGCATCGACCGCCAGCTCCGCGGACGCTGCGCGCGTCAGGGCGACCCCGGCCTTTCCCGTTTTTATGTTTCGCTCGAAGATGACCTGATGCGCCTGTTCGGTTCCGACCGCATCGCCAGCATCATGGAAAAGCTCGGCATCGAAGAAGGCGAAGTGCTCGAACATCCGTGGCTGAATAAATCCATCGAGAAAGCGCAGCAGCGCGTTGAGCAGATGAACTTCGGTATCCGCAAAAACACTTTGCGCTACGACGACGTGATGAACCAGCAGCGCACCGTAATTTACGGTTTCCGCCAGACCGTTCTGCGCAGTGAAAATCCGCGCGACCAGCTCTACGATGTTATCAGCGATATCCTCGACGAAAATTCCAGTGCGCCGATCGAAGAATTCGTCGCCTGGGCCAACAACACCTTCCCGATCGGCCTGCGTGCCGAAGATATTCCCGCAGAGGCCACCCCCGAAGCAAGGGCTGATCTGGTGTTTGCGAAAGTCAAAGAAGCCTACGAGCTGAAAGTCACGCACGAAGATCCGGCGCGGATCAAGGGCATTGAACAAATGATCATTCTGCAATCGGTGGACGAACACTGGCAGGAATATCTGCGCAACATGGACAGCCTGCGCGAAGGGATCGGCCTGCGCGCCTACGGCCAGCGCGATCCGCTTGTTGAGTACAAGCGCGAAGCGTTCAACCTTTTCGGCGATTTAATGGACCGCATTAAGAATGAAATCGGACAGAATATTTTCCGCACCGGCTCTTCGATGGAAGCGCTGCAAGGTTTCTGGCAATCGATCAATAAACGGATGGTGATGAACCGGGAACAGCAGCAGGCTTCCGCGATGGCCGCCGCCCGGCAGGCACAGCTCGGTCACGGCGCACCGCCGGTCGAAGCGCCGGCGCCGCAACCTATCCGTAATACCGGACGGGAAATCGGCCGCAACGATCCGTGTCCGTGCGGAAGCGGAAAAAAATATAAGAAGTGCTGTGGAGCGTGACCGCGCCCGTGGCGCAAACTCGGCAATATTCAATTCTCAATATTCGATGTTCATTTGCAGAACGCTGTCCTTGAACATTGGATATTGAGTATTGTTTGTTGAACATTATTCGATAATCATCCCCGCATGATTGCGAACTGGTTTGTTGGACTGCATCCGGTTGTTCAGGCACTGCTGGCTACACTCTTCACATGGGGTGTTACCGCGCTCGGCGCGGCAATGGTTTTCTTCTTCAAAACGATCAACCGGAAAGTACTCGACGCCATGCTCGGCTTTGCCGCGGGCGTGATGATCGCCGCCAGTTTCTGGTCTCTACTGGCTCCGTGCATTGAGATGGCAAAGGAAAATCCGGCGGTTCCGCCGTGGGTTCCTGCCGCCGTCGGGTTTCTGCTCGGCGGCCTTTTCCTGCGCGGCATCGACCTGATTCTGCCGCACCTTCACCTCGGCGAGCCGATTGAAAATGCGGAAGGCGTTCCTACAACCTGGCGGCGCAGTGTCCTGCTGGTGCTGGCAATCACGCTGCACAACATTCCGGAAGGGCTCGCGGTCGGCGTCGCTTTCGGGGCTGTAGCCTATAACCTGCCGTCCGCCAATCTCGCCGGTGCCATTGCGCTGGCGATCGGTATCGGTATTCAGAACTTTCCCGAAGGCGCGGCGGTGGCCGTGCCGTTACGCCGCGAAGGGATGTCGCGCCGCAAATGTTTTTGGTACGGACAGCTTTCGGGCGTTGTTGAGCCGATCGCCGGCGTAATCGGCGCGGCAACCGTTCTGCTGATGCGCCCGATTCTGCCTTACGCCCTCTCCTTCGCCGCCGGTGCGATGATTTTCGTCGTGGTGGAAGAGCTGATTCCCGAGTCGCAGTCGAATAAAAATACCGACATCGCCACCATGGGCGCCATGCTCGGCTTCGCCATCATGATGATCCTCGACGTCGCACTGGGTTAAGCCGGGCGCGAACTGTCAGATGACTGGGTCTGTGGATTACTGCTTACGAAATCCCCGATTCGGATCCCGTCGATAATCCAAGCATCCTTCCTATAACGACAGCAGTTCCTGAACGTCGTTCCAGGAGAGTGCCTGCATAAACTCGCCTTCTTTTTCGAGCGTGGCGGCAATGACCCCCTGTTTGCGCTGCTGCATCTGAAGAACTTTTTCTTCGACGGTGTCTTTGGTGATAAGCTTGACGCTGTACACCGTGTTCTTCTGACCGATACGGTGTGCGCGGTCCGTCGCCTGATCTTCCACCGCCGGATTCCACCACGGGTCGTAGTGAATAACCATGTCGGCGCCGGTGAGGTTGAGTCCGCTTCCGCCCGCCTTGAGGCTGATAAGGAAAACAGGAATCGAGCGGTCGGTGTTGAACTCGCGCACCATCGCCTGCCGGTTTTTCGTGGCGCCGTCGAGATAACAGTATTTGAGTTCGCGCGCTTCGAGTTCGCGCCGCAGGATGGCGAGCATCGAAGTGAACTGGCTGAAAACCAGAATACGGTGGCGGGCGTCGAGCGCTTCGTCCACCAGTTCGAAGAAGAGTTCCATTTTCGCCGACGGAAATTCGCTCTTGAGATTCGGCAGTTTGAGCAGGTCGAGATGACAGCAGGTCTGGCGGAGCCGTAGCAGCGTTTTGAAAATCTGCATGCGTGAGCGGTTGAAGCCCTGCGCGGCGACCATGTCGCTGATTTTGCGTTTCGAACTTTCGAGCAGTTCCTTATAAACCAGATACTGATCTTTGCTGAGCGTGGCATGTGCGACGCGCTGAATTTTTTCCGGCAGGTCTTTGGCGACTTCGCGCTTGAGTCGGCGCAGCAGGAACGGATGCAGTTTGCGGCGCAATTTCAGCTGGGCGAGTTCTCCGTCGGGCCCGCCGCGACTGATCGGCAGTTCGTAATGTTCGCGGAACGCCTTGTGGTTACTGAGGTAGCCGGGCATCAGAAAGTCCATGATAGACCAGAGATCGGCGACGCTGTTTTCGATCGGCGTGCCGGTGAGCACCAGTTTGTGCATCGCGCGGATTTTTTTGGCGGCAACCGCATTTTGCGTCGTACGGTTTTTGATGTGCTGCGCTTCGTCCAGAACGGCCACGGAAAATTCGTGCTTCAAATATTCATCGAGGTCCCGGCGCAGTAATGCATAGGAAGTGACAACCAGATCGTGTTCGGCCACCTTCTCCCAGTGGTCATGGCGCTCCGCGCCGTGCATTTTTAAAACCTTCAACTGCGGCGTAAATTTTTCGGCCTCTTCCGCCCAGTTGTCGACCAGGCTGGTCGGGCAGACGATGAGCGCCGGTTTGCCGCGCGCCTTTTCGTTGTGCCGCTCCAGCTGAAGCCAGACCAGCGCCTGAAGTGTTTTACCTAAACCCATTTCGTCGGCAAGGAGTCCGCAGAATCCGCTGCGTTCGAGGAAGCGGAGCCAGTAGACGCCGTCTTTCTGGTAGGAGCGCAAGGTTTTTTCGAGTTTGTCGCCGAGCGGTTCGGGTTCAATTTTCTGCGACCGGTTTTGCATCTGCGCCATCTTCATCCAGTCGGGCGATGCTTCGACGTCAACGCCGTCGAGCGAATGAAGCGAAGCTTGAACGTAGGCGGCATAAATATCGTTCATCCGGAATGTGCCCGCCGCGCCGCCCGCGCCGAAGGCGCAGTCGCTGAAAACCTCGCGGGCGGTTTCGATGGCGTCGATATCGAGCAGGATCGTGCGCCCGTTCTTTTCGACAAACGCCTCGCCCATGTTGAGCGCGCGCTGGATTTCGCTTTCGCTCAGACTCTGTCCGCCGCTGTTTTCGTAGGCGTAGCCGACATCAAAAAATCCGTTGGCGGAGGCTTCGTTGATGCGAATAACCGGCGTGGTAAATTCGGCTTCGTTCATGAACGGCGCAACGCGCCCTTCGAGTTCGACGCGCCAGCCGAAGCGGCGCAGGCGGGGAATCGCGCCGCCAAGAAAATTTAATACTTCGCGCGGGCCGACGATGGCGGTGAGCAGATCGCCGCGATGTCCGCGAAATCCGGTGGGTGCGAGTTTGTCGAGCGCCTGTTTTTCGGCTTCGGGATTTCGTACGCCGTATTCGAGAATATCGTCAGGCGACGGAAGAGAAAAACTGCCGGCGGCTTCATCGCGGCCGGCCACCAGAACGATATCGCCATACTCGGCATAAAGCTTGGCGGCCAGCGAGGCCGGACTGCCGCTGACGACCAGCCGGAAACGCGGCTCGGCGGGTTTCAGCGTAAAGAGGTCCGGCGAAACGTCGGTGTCTACGGGAATGAGGCTTCCAAGTGTCGGAAGTTCGTGGTTCAGAAAATGCGGCACAGCCGGTCGGGCAATGCGCGTCGGGTTATGGTAGATGCTGCGCAGCGGTCCGGGCAGTAGTTCGTCCAGTTTCCGGAACGTATTCTGCACAAAAACCCACCCTTCCCGCGCCCCGATGATGAAAAGCGGACTTTCGTTTTGCGCCGGGAGTCCGGTGTGCATGGAAAGGTTGAGTTCGCCGCTTGCTTCGTCGAGCTCCATGCGCAGCCTTGTCCCGGCGGTTTCGGGCGAGACGGTGAGCGGGGTCTCCGCACCTTCTTCGTTGAGCGGTTTGTTGTGAAAAAGTTGCAGCAGGTTGATGAAATCCGCCTCGCGGGCAACCAGGCGTCCGCGGGCCGGGCCTTCGGAAATATCTTCGAGAACGAACAGCAGATTTTCGTCGCGCGGCGTAAACGAAAGCGGTACGTCGGGCGGCACGTCGTTGAGCGGAATATTCCGTCCGTTGTAATTGGCGAAGCACCGCATCGGGAAGCGTCCGCCCAGCGCCTGTTCACGCCAGTTCTGTTCGAGCGTGATGCGAAGCACCGCCGAAACCGCTTTAGGGTGACCCGACGGAACGCGCATAATGTATTTCGATTCATCAAGCTGTTCGAGGCGCTCGGCACGCCGTTTTTCCTGCCGGGCTTTTTCCTGCCGCAACGGATCGCTGTACTGCCTGACCGCTTCGAGCCCGAGCGCAACAAGATGTGCGCAGATAAGTCCGCGCTCCTGATTGTCGCGGCACGGACAGTGGTTATCGACAAGGCCGTCGGGAAGGATTTCGAATTTGGTGCGCATGCCGCGGATGCCGACGGCCAGTTCGCCGGAGACTATCGGGTGGTCGTATTCCACTTTTTCGACAACGCCGCGCTCAAACAGCAGTTTGCCGTCGCGGAATGACTTCCAGCCGGCCCAATCCTGCAGAATTTTCTGTGTAAACGGTAATGCCATTCCCTATCTTCCATTGGTTGGAAAAATGCGATCCATTCTTTCCAAACAAGAGAAAATAGCGAGAAAAAACAGCGTTCCGGTGAAAATGCTTATCTTATCATCAACCTGTTCAAATGCTTTTTCCACAGGGTATAGGCTTGTGCATAACTTCCGGCGTCCGGAGAAAATTCATTCCGCTTCTCCAGAGTTTGGAAGGCCTCATCGAGCGAACGGTAAATGCCGGCACCAAAACCGGCGCCGCGAGCGGCTCCGAGCGCTCCGTCGGTGTCGTAGAGTTCAATCGTCGCGCCGCTAACCCCCGCCAGCGTCTGGCAGAAAACATCACTCATAAACATATTGGCGAATCCGGCGCGAATGGTTTTCGTCTCTATACCGGTCTCCTTCATCACATCCATGCCGTACATGAAGGCAAAAGCGACACCCTCCTGAACAGCGCGGCATAAATGCGCCCGTGTATGGCGATTGAAGTCGAGCCCGGCAATTTGCGCGCCGGGATTGCAGTTGCCCAGCACCCGTTCGGCGCCGTTCCCGAACGGAAGAATCGTCAGGCCGTCGCTCCCGGCAGGAACCGTTCCCGCCAGCGTATTGATTTCATCGTAGGAGATATTCCCCAGCAGCCGCTTGACCCAGGCCTTGAGAATGCCTGCGCCGTTGATGCAAAGCAGAACGCCCAGGCGCGGGTTGTCTGCCGAATGGTTGACGTGCGCGAAAGTGTTCACCCGCGACTGCGGATCAAACTGCTTTTTATCGGTCACGCCGTAGACCACTCCGGATGTTCCGGCGGTGGCGGCGATCTCGCCGGGATTACGCACGTTGAGCGAAAGTGCGTTGTTCGGCTGGTCGCCGGCGCGATACGAGACCGGCGTACCGGCCTTCAGCCCGAAGTCCGCCGCCGCTGTTACGGAAAGATGCCCCTGAACCCCGAAGGTTGGAACAATCTCCGGAAGTATCTTTTTATCGAAGCCGAAGTGGTTGAGCAGAAAACCGCACGGTTCTGCGTTTTTGAAGTCCCAGAAAATTCCTTCCGAAAAACCGGATATGGTGGTGCGCGCTTCGCCGGTCAGTTTCATGGCCAGCCAATCGCCCGGCAACATGATTTTATCAATCTTGGCGTACAAATCCGGCTCGTTTTCCTTCACCCACGCCAGCTTGGCCGCAGTAAAGTTGCCCGGCGAGTTCATCAAATGGCTCAGGCATTTCTCCGCTCCGATTGCGGCAAGCGCGGCGTTGCCGTAAGGCACGGCACGACTGTCGCACCAGATAATCGCCGGGCGCAACACCTTCTGATTTTTATCCACACAGACGAGTCCATGCATCTGATAGGCGATACCGATGGCTTTTACATCAGCGGGGTCGGCCTTCGCCTCGCACAGCGCCGCGCGCACGGCCTCCTTCGCGCAATCGTACCAGCACTGCGGATCCTGCTCGGCAAAGCCGGGCTGCGGTGAATTAATTTTCTGCTCGGTCTTCGGATAAAATGCGCTGCCTGCGCAGCGACCCGATTGCGCGTCCAGCAACGCGGCCTTGACCGACGAGCTTCCGACATCAATTCCCAGCAGATAGCCCATACTCTTCCCCATCATTTAATATGAATTGCTGGGAGCCATCTGCCAGGCCTTTACCTGCCGCACCTTCGCTGCGCCGCCGTTTGCGAAGACCGACACCGTGAGGCTGTCCGGGCGACTTGGATAGATGCGCCGCAAGACCGCCTGCCGGTCGTTGGCAAAAGCTTCGACTACCGAGCGGTCCACAAAGACACGCAACGTCAGCAGTTCGCCCGACTTGAGCGCGAACGGCCCGGCCTCCACTTGTTTCGGGCCTTCGCCGCGGCTCGATTTTGTGGTGTCGATTTTTAAACGCTGCTCCGCGACATCATAAAAAACGGGCGTTTCCTCTTCCCCGCCGGGTGAGCGGCAGACTTTGATGCCAACCTGCTTGGCATCCTGCGGGTCGATCTGAATTTCCAGTTCAATGGTGTTGCCAGTAATTTTATCGAGAACGACTTCCTTGCCGGACGCGACGTCGATGTCGTTTAGCGTCTGTTCATTGTAGCGCAGACATTGGAGTTCTTTAATCGGACTAATCCTCAGCCGGTTGTCCTCGCCAAGCGAAAGTTCGCGCGGCAAAGCCATTTCGCCCGACCAGCCGCTGGCGGTTTTCGTCGCGCCGCTGCGTTTGTCGAAAATCCAGCTCCACAGGATCTGTCTGCCGTCGGGAGCCTCAAGCGTTCTGGGCGCGAAATAGCCGTTATCCACCCAGCTCATGCGCTCGTGGACTTCGGGATAGAACTGTTCGTTCTTCCATTCGCCGACGTAGTAGCGGGTGCCTCGGTTGTGCGCGATGCAGACCAGCACCCGTTTGCCGCCAAGTTTGAAAAAGTTTGCGCAGGAAATATCTTCGTTCGCGGCCACATCCGGCATGTCGTGATGCATAAACGGGCCGACATAGCGCCATCCGTCCAGTTTGTCGGCTTTGAATGTCGTCGTCGGTTTACCGCTTCTCGGAGCCCCGCCAAAAATTGCATAGTATGTGTCGCCCTCGAGCCAGCCGTATGGATCCCACGAGGTGTACGGCTCCGCGCCTGTCGGATTTGGAATAATCGGGTTCGACGGAAGTTTTGTCCAGTTATCGAGGTTGTCGTCGGTGCTGGTGGCAATACAATTCCCGGCTCCGACACCGTGGAAGATCATGGTCGCCGCGCCATCTTTATTAATAAAGCAGTTGCCGCTGAACATGCCGCGATCGGGGCTGTCCGCCGTCGGGTAAAGCGGGGCCGGATGCTGCCGCCAATGAACAAGATCCACACTGGAGATGTGCCCGAAGAAATGAACCCGGTTTTCCTGATAGATATAGAAAAGGTGATATTGCCCGCGCCAATAGATGGCTCCGTTCGGATCGAACGGGCTGGCATAGTCCTCCGGTATGGTGAAGTGGTAGGCTGGACGATACGGATCGGAAAGCAAGTGATTGCGGAAACGGCGCACAACGGCGATGTCTTCCGGCAGGTTCGGTTGCGCGATCACCGCCGTCGTGGCCTTTGCCGGAACAGGAACGATGGTCGCGCCGACCGAACGTGCGGCATAAAAAGCGGCTTTCTTTCCGTCGAGTAATAACCGTCCGTCCTCAACTTTTGCACCGCCGGCAAGTTGCGAACTGGCGAAGCGTCCGGTCCGGTCGGCGCATACAGCGTCATCAAACGTCCACCAAGCCCACGGCTTCAGCTCCGACGGCTCGTTTGGCTTCAGTTCCGCGATCTGCTCCGCCGTGAGCGCACTATCATAAATGCGTGCGTCGTCTATCGCTCCGGCAAAAAAAGCCGTAGCGCCTGTATGGCGAGGCCCGATGACAACCACGCTCTCCGGCCCAAACGGCAGCGGCGCTTTGATTGTGTAACTGGAATGTTCTTTCCCGTCACGATAGGTTGTCACCTCGTTGCCGCGATAGACGATGGCGATTTGTACGAATTGGTCGGGCCCGGCCTTTTCTGCCGCCCAGTTTTCCTGCGCCTTCTGCGAGCGCCTCCAATAATCACTGCCGGCCATCCACTTTGCCGGAGACACCTCTCCAAAAACAATGCCATCAAAGGACGCAGAAAATTCCGCTTTTGCATTTATTGTCAGTACGCTGCCGCCGCGCTGGGTAAGATTGGCTGGGGCGGCCCATGCAACGAGTGTTTTGTCTTGCAGGGCCGGCTCCGCTACGGCCGACCCGGTCGCGAGTGCTATTATTATAAAGGTGTTGGCTATTCGTCTCATGCATTCTCCTTTTCTATTCCCATCATCGCGGGCTGAGTCTATCGAAGATTCGACTAGTCGATCTCCAGTTTTTTCTGGAGCGCTTCGAGCGAAACGCCCTTGGTTTCGGGCAGAAGCTTCCAGACCAAAACGGCCTGAGCCACCATGCAGACGGCAAAAAAGAGGAAGCTGTTGCCGGGACCAATTGCTTTAGAGGCTGCGGCAACCGGAAAGGCCTGCGAAACAACGGCGGCCATTAGCCAGTGCGTAAAACTACCCAGCGACTGTCCCTTGGCACGAATGCGGTTTGGGAAAATTTCAGAGATATAAACCCATATTACTGCGCCCGTCGACGGGCCGAAGAAGAACAGATAACCGATAAAGAGCCACATCACGGAATTAGATACCTGTTCGCCCGCCGCCATGCCGGTAAATTTGAATCCGACAAGCGCAAGGAAACCCGCCATGCCGAGCGACCCGATGATTAGAAGTTTCTTGCGCCCCAGTTTGTCGATTAGTGCCAACCCGATGGCGGTTGAAATAACAAGCATGATGCCGACGGGTATGGATTGGAGCAGCGCCATATTGCCGTCACTGCCGCCCATGCCGAACACCTTAGGCGCGTAATAGAGCAGCGCATTAATCCCGGACAATTGATTAAACATGGCCAGCATGATGGCCGCCGAGATCGGCAGCGCGTATTTTGCCTGCCAGAATTTGGCATGCACGGTGTCAAACTTCTGATGCATGGATTCGATGATTTCATTAAGGACGGCCTGAGGATTCGATGCACCTATAGATTTCAGTACGCCGAGGGCTTCGTCCATTCGCTTTTGCTCCACCAGCCAGCGCGGGCTCTCCGGAATGAGCGCCAACAGAAAAAAGAAGGCGACCGACGGGAACGTCGCCATCAGGAACATCCAGCGCCACTCGGACATTGCACCGTAAATGGAATCGGTAAACAGCGGAACACTGGCAACAAAAAAGTTTGAAATGTAGGCCAGACAAATACCGAAGCAGACGTTGAACTGCTGCCAGCCGACCAGCCGACCGCGTTTTTCAGCCGGCGCAATCTCTGCAATATACATTGGGGAAACCACCGACGCACCGCCGATGGCCAACCCGCCGATAAACCGGAAAAACCAGAATGAATATAAATCCCACGCGGCACCGCTTCCGATGGCCGAAACGATATATAGCACTGCCAGTGCAACCAGAACCGGCTTGCGTCCCCAGCGATCCGCCGGACGGCTGACGGCAAGCGAACCAAAAATCGTACCGATCAGTCCCGTCACAACGGTAAACCCGAGCATGGCTTCACTCAGTCCAAAATAAGACTGCAACGCCGTCGTCGTTCCTGAAATCACGGCCGTGTCGAAACCAAATAAAAGGCCGCCCAGCGCGGCTATTACCGTACTTATTTTTACTCGTGACTTATTGTCCATCGTTCACTCCTGTTCCGGGGTTTCTCTGTTTCTACATGACCGCACCGGCACCCATCTTCGCGCCGACATCTTGAACAGGGTATCAGCCGCAAATCCATTAGGAATAATGTATCCCTCATATTTCTTAATGTTTTCCAAACAACCGCGCGTCGCAGGAAAGTTTAAGAGCCGTTACTGGGCCGGACGAATGGGCTGGCGGCATCGCCGGACTATCCGTCCGCAACCTCTTTCAGGATTTTTTCGAACCGGCGCATGCCGCTTTCCAGAGAGTGTGTGTTTTCCACGAGTTCACGGGCGCTGCGAACCATCCGCGCGGCAAGCGCACGGTCGGTGAGCAGCCATTCGACACTTCGTGTGAAAAGTTCCGGCGTGTCCGCAACAAGACAGTTAACGCCGGTCTGTGCGTCGATGCCGGCCATGCCGAGTGAAGTGGAAACGACCGGGAGCCCCCCCGCCATCGCTTCAAGAACTTTGGTTCGCATGCCGGAGCCAAGCCTCACGGGAGAAACGAAGACGCGCGCACGGTTCCGGTACGGCCGTATGTCTTTGACGGCACCCGTGACGATTATGCGCCGGTCTTTCTGTGCTATCTGCCGGATGCGCCGGCCGGGCGCGGCACCGACGATATAAAACTTTACTTCCGGATGGCGCTCGCTGAGCTGCGGCCAAATATGATGATAAAACCACAGCACGCCGTCTTCATTGGCGGGGTCGCTCATGAACCCGGTAAGCAGAATGATGGGTTCTTTGGGCACCGGAGGATGCGCCTGCAGATACCTGATGTCCACACCGGCCGGCGCAACAGAGACGGCGAGATCCTGTGCATAATATTGCATGGTAAAACGATCCTGTGGCGTCAAAACAAGGATGCGGTCCGCGCTGCGGTACATGTTAAATTCGTATTTTTGAAGCCCGCGCAACTGGGGAATACTTTTCAGATGCAGCCGTAAATTGACTTCGCCCAAGGCAGTATATTTTTCATAAGAGGCTGTGACGCATCTATGACAAGATATCACCTTGTGAACCGCCGACAGGTACGGGTTTTTGTGCAGATACTGTCCCATCTCCGAAAACTCTGCGATAATGAGGTCGTATTTCCCGGTTTCGTTTTCCTCGCCCACCGCTCTCATCATTTCGTCGGAATAACTTTTCCAGAAAACTGCAGGACGACTTAAAGAAAGATAATCATGAAAGGCGCGGGTAAAAATGTTTCGTCGGGGGTACGGCACCGTGTGCAGGCCGGTTAAAAGCGGACGGAGAGAATCTATTTTTTCTTTTTTTTCGTCTTGGATGAAGGACATCAAGCCGACCTGATGCCCGCGTTCAAACAAATACCGGATTCGTTGATGGATGATGCGGTGTCCGCCAGCAACTTCGGCGTGAGGAAGTTTATTAGTAAGAAAAAGTATCTTCATGCCGAGACCTGTTTCAATACAACTCCTGCACCATCCTCATAAATTCTTCAGGAGAATAGTCACTCATGACTTTTCCGGAGGATTTTATAGCGGCTTCTATTTGGAGGCAGATGCGGTGTAGCTCCGTATGGGTTTCGCCGGACCCCATTAACACATGATACACATCAGACTGTGTAATCCTTATATGACCGTCTTTGTTGTCAAATCCGACGCCTAACAGTCCAACAACCCGACTTTGTCCGGTCTCACTCATCTCTTTTTATCTATTCCCACTTGCACTCTTGGAGAATCTCTGGCTTATTTCCCGTTCTTCTGCCCGATTGTGTAATGGTAGCACAGCAGACTCTGAATCTGCTTGTCTAGGTTCAAATCCTAGTCGGGCAACCAATCAAAACCCCAACAAAACCTTCATTTTATCCAATGTTTACGGGGCTTTCCTTTAAACCCCGCTCTTTTTCCCGCTCCGGTGTGTTCTGCTCTAAACTGACCTATTATAAACGCCGTAAGTCCACCTTAAGCCACGGAACTTTTGACTTAAGCCACAAACCGGGCGCACAAGCCACAGAAAGCGGCTTCCAATAAGCCACAAACTCAACTCCATATCAAGCCAAGGCTTAAGCCACGGATAAGCCACGGGTTCCGCATCGGTCGGTCAGGCGGTGCCGGGTTCGTACCCATGAAGCCCGCATGAAGGCATAAAGGGCTTTGATCTGGCGGGCGGCTTCCCGTGTGTGTACTGGTGTAATAATTCCCTCCCGTGCGTGGACTGGTCGCGAAATTCCCCCGCCCGCGTGTACCGGTCAAGAAACTCCCCTATGCGCGAGGCTGGATTCCAGAATTTTGCGCAGACTACGCGCTCGCGTGTACTGGTCACAAAAGTCCTTTCCCTCGCGCTCGCGTGGACTTGTCCAATAATTCCCTTTTTATGGTGCGAGAGAATCCCTTCACCCGCCCGCGTGTACCGGTCTAAAAACTCCCCCTTATTCGGTGCAAAAAGACTCCGAAAAGTCCTCGCAAAACTCCCCCTAACTCACTCCAGAAAGTCGGGCGTGCCCGCCCGATTTTGCGATTAAACCCCAACAAAAGAGGCTTTTTCAGGCTTGGAGTTTTCGGAGTATCCGGCTTTTAGTTTTGAGAGTTAGTTTCTGAACATTGCAGGGGGGTAATTTTTGGACAATGGACGGCCTTTTTCTCGCGTGCGTATATGCGAAAATCCCCGTGCATCCTTTAGGGACTCACAAAATCCCATTTAAGCAAGCGGGGTTCTTCCTTGTGGATCGTCTTTCGGGTTCGTAGAGTGCCCGCAAAGCAAAGGACTTTGGGCGGGGCTGTTCGGCTAGAGTGTCATCAGCTTATTCCAGTCGCAGGCCAGCGCGTTTTGGATTCGGGCGGCAGTCGTGATAAGGATATTGGTTTGACCGGCTTCGATCTTTTGAACGGTACGAATATTCAAGTCGGCCTTTTCAGCTAGAGTTTCCTGTGTTAGGTTTCGTTCAACGCGGAGGCGGCGCACGTTTCCGCCGAAGGTCTGGAGTTGCTTGGTAATGGCTTTTTTCATTACGGCGCATTGTGGCGTAACGAACCTTTTGACAGTACGGCACAACGGGGCGTAAAGTGCCGCCCTTATTAGCGTGAATAAAAGGAATTTTAGAAACAGCGGAAAACAGAAAAGGAACTGAGCATGAATTCATCAATCTCCCCGAAACTTTTTATCTTAGCCGCATGTGTGATTTTTTATTCGCCTCTTCCTGTAGAAGCGAAGGGTTTCTGGGGGACGGTACAAAGCGCGGGAGCCGCGCTGACAGGGAACTCCGAAGCCGACAAAGCCTACGACAAAGCCTTAGAAGACGCTCGATCTCAACAGGCCGCGTATGTGGCGGAGCGAATGGCGGCAGAGACCAATCAAACCACCCTTAAAGCCATCTTAGAACAGGACAAAAAGGACTCTCTAGCGCGTCTGGCCGCGTATCAGGCGGAGCAAGCAGCACAAGCAGAAAAAGCAAAAGCGGAAGAGGCGGCGGCGGCGACTGAAGTAAGAGATTTTGCACAAAAGAACTTTGCCGTGCCGTTTCTTGCATTTTTAGAACAGGGTATAGACCCGGTTGAGGCGTATGCCCAAACAATGGCGCAGATAGTAGAAACGAGAAGAAAAACGTGGGCTCAAGATGCTTACAGACGAAATCAAAAAATGGACGAAGTTTATGACTCTAACAGAGCGTGGGAATTAGAAACGATTGACGACCCTATTGCTCAGCGCGAAGCACTTAAAACGGCGTGTAATGACATTGGCTCTTTATGCAGCCCCCAAACAGCCTTAGAGATTAACGAGAGAATAACAAAGTATTACGAGAATTATGATAAGGAGACGGCGTTTATGCAAAAGAACTTTGCCGCTCCGCTACTGGCATTTTTAGAACAGGGCATGGAGCCGTTTGCCGCCTATACAAAAGCTTTTGAAAATATGGCCGTGGCGGATCAAGAAACCGCAACCAACAAACAAGCGAAGGCAGAGTATTATAAGAAACAGTTGAATGGGGTGCATGGCATTAAAGACCCAGTTGATCAAAGAAACGAAATGGCGGCACTCTGCAACGATCTTCCTTCCAGTTGCGAACCGGAAACAGCCCTAAAGATCAAAAAGAAAATCGAGCCCTACTATTATGGCATCGAAGAAAAAATCTTCATGAAGAGAACAAGCGGGCGCAGTCGCACGGGAAAGGATTTAGACGGATTCACGCTTAGTAACTTAAATCTTACGCCGTCGCCTGATACGGTGTATCCCTACAGAAAAGGCGGCAGTTGCTTTCAACTCAAAGTCATGCAGTCGTTAAAAGAAGGGGTTTTGATTCGCGGGGAGTCTTTAGGTTCGGACTTCCCTGATAAAAATTTGTTTATCAAAACAAAACGACAATATGCAGATAACGACATGCTGGAGAGCGGGTTTTTTGTCTATACTGGACTGATAGAATACAAAACCGTTTTGGGCGTCGGGGCGAAAGTTCATTCCTTTGAAGAAATAGACGACCCAAAGAAAGACCTGTTTTTTTATTGAGGGTGAATCGTAGCCCCCCATACAAGGCAAAGAGAAAGAGAGCGCCAGAGACTGGAATAAGGATTCGCATTTGCAAACAGTGGAAGGGCTGTTTCTCTATTTGCATTTGCAAACAACGTCCCCCGCTCTAAAGGTTTCAACTTTCACGGTCAAAGGTAGCTTCAGGCGTGCGGCTTCGGCTTCCATGATCTGCCCGATCTCAATGGCCTGTTCCGGTGTGCCGATAGCATAACCGGCATCGTGTACCGGGAAGCAAAGTTTCCAATGCTTGGAAGTTTCCAGTTCAATGATTTTTAAACAGGCGGCGTTCAGAATATCCGCGACGGTTCCCTGTATCTGCCAAGCCAAAACCTGTCCACGGTGTGCGGCGTTGCCCCTGTCCGCTTCAATCTTTCGCCCGGTCAGCGTGTTCGTGAATCTGCGTTGTTTGCCGTGCGGCGTTCCGGTAGTCCAAAGCTTTTCTTTGTATGCGGTCAGGGCTTCGGCGTAGTCCCTGAAATAATCAGCGGCGGGCGGGCACTTCCAGAAGGTCAAAGCCTTTATGCTGTCCGGCATATATGCGAGCGCGTTTATATTTTTCTTGGCTTCGCTCTGGTCAATTCCTAGCAGGTCGGCGGCGGTTTGGTAGGGGTCAGAATTAAAACTGTATCCGATAGCCTTCTGAACAAGTGTCGGCTCTGCCCGTTTATAATCGGCATAAATCAAAACCTGTCCCGGCAGAAGTCCGGCGCATAGCTTTTCTGCCCGCTTTGTTTCCGGGTCGCCCTGAACATTCGGCTTTGAGGATTGAACCCGTCCTGTTTTTAAAACATTCCACGAAGGGCGGCAGGCGGGTTCCTTGCCATAAACAAACGTCCGGCTGTAAAGTAGCTCTGCCAGTTCGCGGGCATCGGCGGGGGCGTAGTCAATCAGCTTGCGGCGCGGTTCATCGTTCATGAGTTCTTGTCGGCTGTAGCGTCTTATCTGGGTTGCCTCTTTGCCGTTAACAATCGCTTTGCCTATCTCGACTTCACACAGAACACCCTTCAGCGCGAGAAGTGCAATTTTAAGGCTTGAGGGGTTTCTACACCCGGCGGCGGCAAGTTCGGGATAGGTCGCTGTTATCGGTTGGCATAATCCAAGCCCGGCACGTTCCAAGGTTGGGAAGGCGCAAAAGTAGAAACTCAAAACCCCGTTGCCTAGCTGTTCCCGGTATCGGCGGCGGACGTAGTTTTCCAGTTTAACGGCTTCGAGAAAATCAAACGGCTTCGGCTTCATAGATTCCCCTTGTGCCCTCGCAGGCGTTGGAAAGGTCTTTGATTCGTTCAGCTTCGGCGCGTGAAATATGAGGGCGGCCTTTTCGCAGAGTACCGCAGAAAAAACAGGCGTTTCTAAAGTGCCCGCCGGGTGTCTCTGAAATTTCGGTCGGCGTGTTTCTATCACATACCGGGCAGAAGGCTTTCAGCTGCACCCCTAAGCGGGGGAAACGTGAACCCCTGAAAACCTTTTCGCATAGCAGAAGCCCGGCAAGGTCTCCGTTTATCATATTGCCCCAAGCGGTCACGGCTTCGCGTTGCAGGTGTCGTTTGTCCCGGTGGGTCAGGGTGTGCGGTTGCGTGTCCAAGTAGGCGCGGAAACCTTCCTGTTTGATTATCCGGCAAGTGATCGTTTCGCCGTCCGGCGTTTCAACCTGAACAATTGCCCGCACATTCCCGGCATCGGTAAGCGGTTCGACTTTAAGAAGCTTCATTTTCGCCCCCCTGTTCTTTGCGCTCTAAAACGCGGGCGGCGGCATCGGCTATCTTTTGCACTGCGTCCGGTGTCTTGGCTAATTCTGCCAGCGCATAAGCCAAACCAACGGCGGCGGGTGCGGTCGGGTGTCCGTTTCCGATAGCGGAACAGATTGCACCTATGGCTTGAACAAGTTTTTTGCTTTCGGTGGTATTCATTTTTTTCCCCGATCTGAACAAGCGCAATCGGCGCAAGGTGTCTTGCAGGTACAAAGAGACATCCCGCAGGGGGTTCGTGCCTGCATCGCGTCTTGAGTCCGTTCTTTTTTCCGTAGATTGGCAGAATTTCCGCCCTTCATCCCCAAGCCTGCCCGGTTCGGATTGTGTCCGGTGCGAAAAACCCAAAGATCGCAGGATTCTAGTTGGCAATCTTTCGGCTGGTCATCGGGTGAACAGTCCCGGCATTTTTGGGCAATCGCATTTAGCGGGCGAATCCCGGCAACGGATTTTCCAAAGCGCAAAGGATAGAGCGGGCAGGCGGTCGCTCCGCAGAGTTTCACTTCGTTTGACTGGTCATTGCAACAGGTCAAACACTTCGTGCGGATTGCCTTCAGTGGTGAAGCGGGGCGGCTCATATTGAACCCCCTGCCCCGTTGCGCATAAAGTCCCGCACTTGTGTCTCCGCATATCTCACGGCGCGGGCAGAGAAGCGCACGGGGGTTAATAGTTTTTTGCGCCCGTATCTTTTAATTGTTTCAGAATGGACGCCCAACAGGGCGGCAACCTGTTTGCGGGTCAGCATTTTTTCCGGTGATAGTTTTGGTTCTTTGCTTGCGGATAGAATCCGCTTTTTTTCTTCGGGCGTGGTGTCACTAAACACCAATGTATTTCCTGCATCTGTGACTTGCATAGTTTTGCTCCATAGAGGTTCGCCGTATGTTGTTTTCCCGGCGTTTCTATGGATGAAAAACTACGCAATGCAGAACGATTTGCCTTCAGACGGATGAGCCCCTAAAAATCGCTCAAACGTCCCAGCAATCAATGTTCACCTGCTTACGAGGATGAGAATTGCGCTGTTTAAGGACTTCTTTAGTTAATCGCGTCGGGTCTTCGCTTGGATACCCAATTGCATCAAATGCTATTCGGACAAGCTTTGTAAACGGACTTGTTGCGGCTGTGCCGGGCTCGCCTACTGAAAACCGTTTGTAGTCATCTACCAAAAGTTGAACAACCGTTTTTGCCCTATCGCGTTCAATTGTTTTTTTAGCGACTTTTTTTTGTGCCACTTCAAAGGCAACTTTGTAAGATACGTCATAAATTTCGATGAGAAAATCACAAACCTGATAAGGATTCTCCATAAAATTCGAAAGAGAATTAGCCTCACGGCGGCGTCCGCCGTTTCTCACTCTTTCGCTGTCCATCTCTTTTTCTGTTTTTGCTATTCGGCGGGCAACTTCTCCGGCCAGTTTTTTTGTTGTGAAGTCATCCATATGGTCAATAGCGTTAGAAAATGCTTCCAGTTGAGCTTTTATGTTTTTGGCCTTTGGTCGGTCGGGTTGCGTTTTTGCTACACTGATTGCCATTAAAAAGTGCGTGTAATCCCAATATGTTGGTTCTTTTTTAGCCGTGTATTTAAACCATTCAAAAAACCGCGTTTTAAATTCGATGGGAATGGCGAGATATGCCGCATTATCAGTACGTTTATCAAATTCGCTTGGCTTCATTGCGGTGGAATAAATCGCATCCTCTTCCGCCATGGGGGATATTTTTTTAGCAGGGGTCTTTTTTGCTGTGGTTTGTTTTTTGACGTTTTTCATTCCTTACCCCCTGTCAGTTCGGCTTTGATTGCTTTCCAGTTTTTCGCGGTCATTCCTTTCGCAAGTTCTTGAATCCACGGCGGAACAATCCGGTCGGGCTTGCTCTGTTCCGGTTCGTTTAATTGCCAAGCCGTGGCGGTATGCCGGGCGGTCTCTTCGTTTACGTGCGTATAGTGCGCGGTCATTGCCGGGTTGCTGTGCCCGACGTTCGCCTGAATCATTGCTTGCGGTGTTCCGGCGGCGGCGTGCAAAGAAACGTAGGTGTGCCGCAGGCTATGAAAGCCAACTTCCAAAACGGCCCGCTTGCCCGTGTAAACTTCTATGTTTTCGCCGGGTTTGTCCGGGTCGGGTTCGGTTCTGTATCCGGTGCCTTCTCTGTGCGTTGTCATCTTGCGGTCTTTGAAGTGAGCCTGAATTTCAAGGGCTATCATCGGCTGTTTTGACGGGCGTCCTTCGGCGTTGCGGTAGGTGTAGAGTTCGGCAAACCGTGGCAGAACGTATCCTTTGCGCTGTTTCGGCGGTGTCTCTGAAAGTTTGGCAAGCAGGGCGGCGGGTATGCCGATTAAAACAGGCTTGCCGCTTTTGGCTGTCTTGTTCGGCACGCGGCGAATCAGCCCACGGTCTAAATCCACTTCCCCCCAAATCAGGGTGCAGCAGTCCCCAAGGCGCAAGCCCGTGAAGGTGCCAAGGTAAAACAGGGTTTGCAGGTCTCCCGTTGCGTTTTCCAGAATGTCTTTTAGTTCGGCAAGGGTGAGTTCGCGGCGGCTGTTTGTTTTCAGATTCTTGCGGCGTATCTTGTCGAAAGGGTTTTCTTTCAGTCCGGCAGCATCGGACAGCACGCGGAAAAACATCTTCAAAAATGCCGTGTGCTTGTTGTAGGTGTTCGGGCTTGTCCCTGTGCCCCCGTTCAGCGTTGCGGCGTAGTCTTGCGCCGTTTGCGGCGTTATTTCTCGCAAGGTCAGCGGCTGGGGGTCTTGCAGTGCAAGCCACTTCTCAAAGCGCGTCCAGTGTCCGGCATAATTCCGCAGCGTCCCTTCCCCGCTATCCGGTCGGTCAGGGCTTCGCAGATAAATTTCCCAAGCGTCAGTTATGCGCAGAAGCGGGGCGGCGGCTTCGGTTGCCAGTGCCATTTCTTCGCCTGCCTGTGTCAGCGTGGCGGCAACGGCCTTTATCTGTGCTTCCCGGTTCCCTGCCCGCATCGGGGCGGTTAGTCGCTTGCGTTCGGCTTCGGCGTCCCGCAGTTCCGTGATCGGCTTGCCATTTTTCCCGGTCAGGGCGTGCCTTGCCCGTTTCCCGTTGGCGGTGTACTGAATCCAGAAAACGCCCGGTGTCTTATTGTCCGGCGGATATTCCTGCCCGTCTTTGGTTCGCTTGTATAAACGCCCGGCACCCCGTGCGCTTCTGGTTTTCTTTTCGGTCTTGGCTTTGGCTTTTTTACTCATTGCGTCCCCCTGTTCTGGTATGACACTCAGCGTGCCAAACGAGGGGAGAATAAACGAGATAAATCCACCTTAAGCCACGAAGCAAACAGCTAAATCGTTTATAATAAACACTTTGGTTTAATATTTAGCAGACTCTGAATCTGCTTGTCTAGGTTCAAATCCTAGTCGGGCAACCAACTCCCTCTTTACGAGACGCGAATAGGCATCAGTACATACAGAAACGGTACGCCAGTCTTTATCACACCAGGGCTCAGCTCATCCGACAGTTCAAAAAATATCTCGTCAGAATCCAGATGCCGTAGCGGCGCCATTAGAAAGCCCGGATTAAACGCGATGGATATCTCTTTGCCTTCATACTTAACGGGAATGGTTTCCCGCGCTTCGCCGATTTCCGGACTATTACTTACCAGCTCAAGTTTGTTTTTACCAAAGTTAAGACGTATTGAGGCCGTTTGATCGTCTGTTAGCAGTGATACTCGGCGAACTGCGTTCAGGATGGTTTCTCGGTCGATTGCTATTCTTTCTTCACATTGAGCGGGAATAACCTGTTGAAAATTCGGGTATGTTCCTTCGATCAGTTTTGAAATAATAAGAATACGATCAAAATCAAAAGCCACCTGAGTGTTGGCGACGCGAATTCTTAATACCCCCTCATCACCAAGTGTCTTTATTAACTCATTCAGTGTTTTTGTAGGAACTACTAGATTTGCCTGCGCATCTTCTGAAAATTCTACTTCCTGTTCGACCAATGCAAGACGCCGTCCATCTGTCGCCACAACAGTCAGTTTTTCATCTTTAAAGCTGAGTAGAGATCCGTTCAGGATGTAGCGGGTTTCGTCCGTAGAAGAAGCATAAACTACCTTCTGAAGCATTTCCTTAAAAACATTCTGATCGATCGTGTAAACAGCACTCTCTGTAAATTCAGGAAGCGGCGGAAATTCTTCTTCTGAAAGACCCACCAGCTTGAAAAAGGAAGGACCACAACGAATGGTGGCAACGTCTTTTGCATCAACCTCTATTTCAACCTGTCCGCTAGGCAACTCGCGACAGATGCTAAAGAAGCGGCGGGCGGGCAGTGTAGTTCCACCCTCTTCGGTGATTTCGGCCGCGGCACTGGTCTTGACACAGACTTCCATGTCGGTGGTGGTCAATGAAACGGTATCCCCTTCTGCTTTCAAAAGAACATTGGAAAGAATGGGAAGTGTGCTGCGCTGTCCAACGATCGACTGAACTTTCTGAAGCGCTTCCAGCAAGACATCTTTTTCAATTACGAGTTTCATCAACACCCCTCTAGAATTAATAGGATTATAATTTATATAAACCGTCTTATTATTAGTACTGTAAATAGGTTGTTCCGTCAGCCTATTTTTTGTTTTAACCCCATCTAATTAACCTACTTAGCACTGTGGATATCTCTGTGTGAAAATCGAGCGGAAATCCATTTTGTTTTTAGTAACCCGAAGTTGTTGTTTCTGTGCCCAGCTTATCCACAGGGTATTATGAATGTTATTTATGAATGTTGTCCGGCCTTTTGAGAGCTGTGGGATACCCGCTGACGAAGCAAAGCAAGAGTCTGTCTCAATTTCAAATCTTCGGTTTGTCTCTGTTCGACGAGCTGGCACGCATGAACAATCGTAGCATGATTACGACTAAAGGCATCACCGATGACCGGGAAAGAAGAAGTGGTCATAGTTCGGGCCAAATACATGGCAACCTGCCGGGGCCAGGCGATGTTTTGAGGTCGTTTAGGTCCTACCAGGTCGCCAAGACGGATATCAAAATGCTCTGCCACGGCTTTTTGGATTCCTTCTATGCTGACGGCGTGCTTCTTTTCCTGATCCAGCGTATCGCGCAACAGATATTCCAATTTAGAACGATCCAGCGTTTGACCAGTCATAGAAGCGTAGGAGGCGACACGGATCAGCGCACCCTCCAGACGACGGATATTGGACGAAATTCGTTCAGCAATATAAAAAAGAAGACCTTGATCGATCACCATATCCAGTTGAGCACATTTTTTGCGAAGGATAGCCACTCGCGTTTCAAGATCCGGGCTTTCCAATTCCACAACCAGACCCCATTCAAAGCGCGACACGAGCCGCGGCGCTAGACCGGAAAGTTCCCCGGCAGGTCTGTCTGAGGTCATCACAATCTGTTTATGGTTTTCAAAAATCGCGTTAAAGGTGTGAAAAAACTCTTCCTGCATCCGATCTTTTCCTGCAAGGAAATGGATATCGTCAATCAGTAGCGCGTCCACGGTTCGGTATTTTTTACGAAACTTGGCCAGCGCATTCGTCTGTAGAGCCTCAATATATTCGTTTATGAAGGATTCGCTGGTGGTGTAGCACACCTTGCCGCGCAAATTTTTTGAATGGATAAAATTGCCGATCGCCTGCATCAGGTGCGTTTTCCCCAGACCGACATCGCCGTGAATGAAAAGCGGATTATAAGCTCGCGACGGAGCTTGCGCTGCCGCAATGGATGCCGCGTGAGCAAACTGGTTTGATGGACCCACAACGAAAGCATCAAACGTGTAGTTTTTATTGAGATTGTTTTCTGTTGGTTTTTTAGTTGGCAGCGGAGCTCGGTTCTTTTCTTTTAGCTCCTCCGGGAATTCCGCGCTCAGCGTGTAATCCACCGTCAGATCAATCTGCATCTCGCGGCCCGAGACAACAACCAGCGCCTTTCGAATGAGAGGAAGGTAATGCTCCTCGAGCCACGACTGATAGAAATCATTCGCGACGACAAGGACGGCTCTCGTTTCTTCGATGCTGCGGCACTGAATGACGGCGATCCACTTTTCAAAAATATCCTTCGGCAGAGTTTCTTCCAGATGGCGGCACGCCTCTTTCCAAAGCTCATCTTTATCTTTGCGCATAGGGCTCCAAATCGGCACAGTTAGAAAACAATTAACAAAACAAGAGGAGATATCGACAGGTTGTTAACAAGTGAATATCCCCTGCGCTTTCGCGACACGAACAAGCTAATAAACTCAGCGGAGATGCCCAAGGGTAAAGCCTGCCCCGACAGAAAAAACCGTACCGTACACAAGATGTAGATTGAAAAATAAGAAGACCCACAAAATACCGTCCAAAGATCGGAAAAAGAAAAACTCACCAAACGCATCTTTTTTTTGTAAACAGGCCTCTAACAGAACCTTTACGCATATGAAAAAACCAGCACCCGTACACATACTTATCAGCAGCGCAAAAAGCACCGCCGACATCCGCTATCTGTGCGGCGCAGAACCGCCTGAAAATGCGGTGCTTATCTATGCAGACCGCCGTGGAACACTCATCGTTTCCGAGATGGAGCACAACCGGCTGCGCAGATCCGTCAATCGCGGCATCACCGTTTTATATCCGGAGTTGCTCGGCTCTTCTTGGAAAAAAGGCGCGGCGGACTGGATAAAAAAGTGCACGGACAAAAAAAATATGACCGTCACCGCCGACTTTCCGCTCGGCCTCGCCGAAAAATTGCGGAGCGCCGGTTTCAAAATAAAAATTTCTGAAGCAGCGATCTGCCCGCAGCGCGAAATTAAAACCGCTGACGAAAAATCCGCCATAAAAAATTCCCAACGCGCCGCGGTCGCCGCCATGAACGCGGCAATCAAACAGATTGCGTCCTCGGAAATCGGCAAAGACGGAATCCTGCGCTGCGGTAAAACGGTTCTGACGTCGGAAATGGTTCGCGCCACCATCTGCCACACTCTGCTTGACCACGATTGTATCGCAACCGAAACCATTGTCGCCGGCGGACCGCACTCCGCCGATCCGCACGAGCGCGGTGCCGGTCCGCTCCGCGCCGGACAGCCGATCGTCCTCGATATATTTCCGCGCTCGACCGCAACCGGCTACTGGGGTGACCTCACCCGCACCGTTTGCCGCGGTCCGGCACCGGCGGAGCTGAAGAAAATGTATAACGCCGTCAAAGCCGTGCACGCCGCCGCACTTAAAAGTGTGAAAGACGGAGCTTGGACCGACGATGTTCACGCCGCCGCCGCTGGCGAACTGGATCGGCGCGGATTCAAAACCGAAACCATCGACGGCGTTCCGCAGGGATTTATCCACGGAACCGGACACGGCGTCGGGCTTGAAATTCACGAAGCGCCGCGCGTCTCATCGGCGGTGCATAAAAAACTGCGCGCCGGAAACATCATCACCATCGAACCCGGCCTTTACTATCCGCACATCGGCGGCATCCGCATCGAAGACACCATCCTCGTCACCAAAGACGGTTGTGAAATGCTCGCCCCCCGCCAGAAGATGCTGGAAATATAAAAGGTGGCGCGCGACCGCCGGGCGCGATTTGCTTGTCCGCCGAAAGAGGAAACGTGCTCGGCGATCACGTTCCACCCGATCTCTATTCCCGGAAAATACGTCACCGGCGGCAATATCCTGCATCATGGCATTGCCACCCGCCACAATTCGCCGCTATGCTCAACGCGGTTTTCAGTAAAATGCGTCTGATGCAGAAACAAAGTATGAGAAAATATGTAGCGGGAAAATCATCATGAAAAAAAACGTGGAATATTCGTACTACAGGCTCGGCTTCAAAGCCGCGTTCATCGAACCACTTCAAGCTGAGGATACATTTTGCGTAAACACGCCGGACGGCAGATACCAAATGACAAAAAAAGAGTTTGAAAGGGTTTTTTCTAACGTCGTTCGGAGCAAGTCTTATGACAAAGGTTTGTATCACTATCCAACAACACCCAAGAAAGCACTGCAGTTTCTGATAAAAGAACAGAACTAGCGCCTTTACTCTATATCACCGCCTCCGGCGGTTCAGAGAGCCGCTGAACAGTATGCAAAGGAGAAGAAGATGGCTTTAGTGGAATGTCCAGAATGCAAGAAGTTCATTTCAGATCAAGCACCCGCGTGTCCCAGCTGTGGTCTGCCCTCAGCCCGCAAACCTTCGACTCCCAAAAAGTCGTCACCTCCCGCATCCCCGCCGCCAGTTGACCTAGCCGAGGTGCTCAAGTATGTGGATCGCTCACAAACGCCAGGAAACTGTAGAACCGTCAATGGTCTTGGCATCACGATGGGCGGATTCATCCCTCTTTCCGGCTATCCTAATATAGGGTTCATCAAGCGTTATTTTTCGGTGATGTTTCTGCCGCTCATTCCCATGGGAACATATCTCGTCGTAGACTGGGACGGCTTTTCAGGAAAGTTCGTCGGTAAAATGTCCGACGAACACGTTGGCAAATTTATTAGCCAAGGCAAGCAGGCTGTAGCAGTAGCCCTCGGCGCTTTCGGGCGGCTCGCATTAGTGATAGGCATGCTCTTCCTGTTGGCACACATCTTGTTTGCACTGCGATAACGGATGCATAAAAAGCACCGAATGCGATCTATGGCCCAGATTTTTTCCGCATGGTTCCACTGATGAGTTAATGTAGACGGTTCTGACTACTTTTCCCTCTCAATATCGGCACCGAGGGCGCGGAGGCGCTCATCGATGGCTTCGTAGCCGCGGTCGATCATCTGCGCGTTGTCGATGGTGCTGCGGCCTTCGGCGCAGCAGGCGGCGATCAGCATCGCCATACCGGCGCGGATGTCCGGACTGGTCAGCCGCGCGCCGTGGAGCTGCGACCGGCCGCTGACGACGACGCGGTGCGGGTCGCACTGAATGATGTTGGCGCCCATGGTCATCAGGTGATCTACAAAATACATGCGGCTTTCGAATAGTTTTTCAAAAAAGAGCAGTTGTCCCTGTGTTTGCGTTGCCAGCACGATCAAGACGCTCATCAGGTCGGACGGGAACGCAGGCCAAATACCGTTTTCAATTTTCGGCGTGAAGTTTCCAAGGTCGGGAACTATCTGGCGATCTTTCTGCGCGGCCTGCGAAAGCACGCCGTTTTTGAGCGTCCAGTTGACGCCGAGTTTGGAAAATCCTTTTTCGAGTACGCTGAGCGTGACGGCATCGCCCGGCGCGGCGATTTCGAGTGCACCGCCGGTGACGGCGGCGGCGGTCAGGAAACTGCCGGTTTCGATGTAGTCGGGCTGAATCGTATGTTCGGTACCGGCGAGCTGTTTGACGCCGCGCACATGCAGCCGGTTGGTGCCGATGCCGGCGATATCCGCGCCCATTTTGACGAGCAGGTGCGCCAGATCCTGGACGTGCGGTTCGCAGGCGGCGTTGAAAATGGAGGTTTCGCCTTCGGCGAGTACGGCCGCCATCAGAATATTTTCGGTGGCGGTGACGCTAGCCTCGTCGAGAATCAGGTCGGCACCGACAAGCGCTTTGCGCTTAAAGTGATACGGCGCGGTGTCGTTGACTTCGATGCCGAGAGCGCGCAGTCCGTAAAAATGGGTGTCGAGGCGGCGGCGGCCGATGACATCGCCGCCGGGCGAGTGAATCAGCGCCGAGCCGTGTCGCGCAGTCAGCGGTCCGGCCAGCAGAATGGAGGTGCGTACTTTCCGGCAGTATTCTTCGTCGAGCTCGGTGGCTTTCAATCCTTTGGCGCAAAGCGTTACGCAGCCGCCCGATTTTTCAACCGATACGCCGAGCGACATGAGCAGTTCGAGCATGACGCGCACGTCGGCGATATCCGGAACGTTGCAGAGCCGGACCGGCTGATCGGTCAGAGTACAGGCCGCCAGCATGGGCAGAACTGCGTTTTTGTTGCCGCGCGGAGAGAATTTTCCGCCAATGATATTACCGCCGTTGATGATGAATTTTGCCATGGCGCCGACAATAGTCATTTTTCCAATATATGGAAAATGTTTCGGCGGATTTTTCCAAAGTTTGGAACTGGCGGCGGCTCCGGCGCTTCGAGTAGACTCCGCCGCATGAAACGCCACATCCTTTTAAGTCTGTTTTTTGCCGCCACACTGCACGCCGAAGAACTCCCGCCAGCACAGCAAATTCTGGCTTTCGCCCGCGCCCAGCTTCCGAAACAGGCGATCCGTATGAACGGCTCGCTGAAAGAACGCGCCGAAAACGGCTTTGTTAAAAAAGAGCTGACGGTGGAAATGGATCTGAACTGGGGCGGCTCTCCGGCGAACGCAACCTATCGCATTCGAGACGAAAAGACGGATGTTCTGAAAATCCTCGAAATACAGTGGCTTCCCGCCGGGCCGGACTTCCAATATTCGGAAAACAACAAGGATGTCGCAGATTTCAACCCGAACACAGAAATCGCCGGACTTGGCGTAACGTGGGCCGACCTGAGCTTTTCCTTTTTATGGAGTCGCGAAGCCGAAACCGTGAAGCCCGACAAAAAAATGGGTAAAGACTGTTATGTGATTGCCGTTCCGCGCGGCAATAACCGGCTGATGCTTTGGATTGAGCAGGAAACAGGGCGTCTGTTCGGCGCAAAAGAAGAAAGTCCGGACGGAACGCTCCTTAAAGAGATCAAAGTGGTCAGTGTCAAAGAGTTCGACAAACTCTGGATGGTGAAAGACCTCGATATCATCCGGCCGGCGGAAAGCGGGAAAACCAGCCTTCGCGTCGAAACGCTGGAACAGCTTGCGCCGTAAGAAAAAGCGACCAACCAAGCCGAAGCTCTATACAAAATGAGAGTCCGCCTTCGCCAAAGGCTTCGGCGGGACATCCTTCGCTTCTCGTTTCACTTGAAAGCGAAGGATGGAGCGGGTGAACGGATTCGAACCGTCGACAATCACGTTGGCAACGTGATGCTCTACCAACTGAGCTACACCCGCGGTAGAAAGGGTGGCTAGTATGCGAATACAAAAATCCTTTGCAAGCCGGAATTTTAAAAATTGCCGCGCTTTCCATTGCACACGCCGGCCAGTCCGTGGTTTCCTTTGTTTATGATTACGCAGGAGAAATGGGAAAAGCTGTATGAGCGGATGACCGCCCTGCATATCCGTGAGGAAGATCTGACGGAAAACTTCATCCGCGGGTCCGGTTCCGGTGGGCAGAAGGTCAACAAAACCTCATCCTGCGTTCAGCTTCGCCATGCGCCCTCCGGCATCGAAATCAAATGCCAGGCCTCACGCCTGCAGGGCACCAACCGGTTTTTTGCCCGGCGCGACCTGTGCGATAAGCTGGAAGAGCGAAAGCTCGGCGCGCAAAGCAAGCGGCAGCAGGAACAGGAAAAAATTCGCCGCCAGAAGCGCCGCCGCTCACGCCGCGCCCAGAACAAAATGCTCGAAGGTAAGCATAAACAGTCCGATAAAAAGGCGCTGCGCCGTCCGGTGAGCGAATAAAAACATGGACGCCGCCGCCAAACTTCGGAAGTTGGATGAAATTTTTCAGACGCTGGGGAACGTGGTCGGTGCTTTTTCCGGTGGCGTAGACAGTACCTTTCTAACCGCTGCCGCTGTGCGTGCGCTCGGAAAAGAAAACGTATTGGCCGTCACCGCCGTTTCGGCCACACTTACTGACGACGAAAGGACTGAGGCTGTGAAGCTGGCGGGAAAAATCGGCGTTAAACACGTTCTGCTCGCAACAGACGAGTTCAGCAACGCGCTTTTCACCGCCAATTCAGCCGAACGATGTTACTTCTGCAAAAAAGTACGCTTTGAAGCGCTGGTTAAATGGGCCGCCGACCGCGGGTATCCGTTGATTGTTGAAGGAACTAATGTGGACGACGCCGGCGACTACCGCCCCGGCACTCGCGCCGTTGCGGAACTGCCGTCGGTGCGCAGTCCGCTCAAAGAAGCCGGGCTGACCAAGGCGGAAATCCGTGCAGTGTCCAAACAGTGGAATCTGCCGACGTGGGAAAAGCCGAGCGCCGCCTGCCTCGCCTCGCGCATCGAATACGGACTGCCGCTGACGCCGGAGCGGCTCAAACAGGTTGAGGAAGCCGAAAAATTTATCCGTCCGCTTTGCAAAGGCCAACTCCGCGTACGGCACCACGGCTCGCTGGCGCGCATCGAAGTCGAACCGGAGTGGATTTCCCAGCTGGCGGAGCCGGTAACCGCCCGATTAGTCGCGGGGAAATTGAAAACACTCGGCTTTCACCATGTTGCACTCGATTTATCCGGCTACAAAATGGGCAGCCTGAATCAGGATTTGAAATGAACCCGAAACTGTTCGAAGAAATGGGATTCGCGAAAATCGACCAGCATCGCGCGGAGCGGTGCGGATCGCCGGAAGCAATTTTCTGCCAAGGCAAAACAGAGGAACAGGTGGCGCAGATTGTCGAGCGGATGAATCAGGGCGGACACAATATTCTGGCGACGCGGGCAAACGCCGAAATGTTCGCCGCGGTTAAAGCGCAGGTTCCGGAAGCGGAATACCATGAAACCGCCAAGCTGATTATCGTGCGCAAAGAAAAACTAACGCCCGATCCCGACCGGTTCATTCTGGTGATGACAGCCGGAACGAGCGACATCCCCGTCGCCGAAGAAGCCGCGCTGACGGCGGAACTGATGGGACATCGTGTCGAGCGCGTGTTCGATGTCGGCGTCGCGGGCATTCACCGTCTTTTTGCTCAGGAAGAAAAAATCCGCGGCGCCAACGTAATTGTGGTCGCCGCCGGAATGGAAGGCGCGCTCGCCAGTGTCGTCGGTGGACTGGTGAATAAGCCGGTGATCGCGCTACCGACGAGCGTCGGCTACGGCGCAAGCTTTGAAGGACTGGCCGCGCTGCTCGGCATGCTCAACAGCTGTGCCGCGGGCATCGCGGTGGTGAATATTGATAACGGCTTCGGCGCGGGCCGGCTCGCCGGAATGATTAATTCGATGAGATAGGGGAAATGGAATAGTGGAATAAAGGAATATTGGAATGATGAAAAACAGCCGAAAAACGCGAACTCAGGATTCCACCATTCCATCATTCCATCATTCCTCCCTCTACCTCTCCGGCTTCTCCGGTGTCAGCGGCAACATGTTTGTCGGCGCGCTGCTCGATGCGGGTCTTTCCGAAGAAACTTTGCGGAAAATGGTAAGCGCCCTGCCCGTTTCCGGCTATCAGCTGAAAATAGAAAAAGTCGTGAAGCGCGGAATCAGCGCAACGCATTTTGATGTGGAACTCGATCACGCCGAACATCCGCCGCACCGCCACCTTGCCGACATCATAAAAATTATTGAAGCCGCCAAGCTCAGTGATTCGGTGAAGGCGCGCAGTATCGCCGTTTTCGCCAAGCTCGCCGAAGCCGAGGCGAAAGTTCACGGCACGACGGTGGAAAAAATTCATTTTCACGAAGTCGGCGGCGAGGACGCCATCATTGATATTGTCGGCACCGTGTTCGGACTTGAAGCGCTCGGTATCGCAAAAGTTTACGCCGGAAACTTGTGCACCGGACACGGCATAATCAAATGCGCTCACGGCGCGATGCCGATTCCCGCTCCGGCGACGGCGGAACTTTTAACCGGTATTCCGTACACGCACGGCGAGATTGAAAAAGAACTGCTGACACCGACCGGTGCCGCGCTGCTCGCCGTACTATGCGACGGCTTCGGTGATCGGCCCGCCGGTTTTGTTTCCGAGAAAACCGCTTATGGCGCGGGCGGCTGGGATCTCGACACCCCTAATGTACTGCGCGCAGAACTGGGCGAAATCGCGGAAAAGGCTAACGAACTGCTGGTATTGGAAACCAACATCGATGACTGCAATCCGCAGATTTTTGATTATGTGATGGAACGGCTTTTTAAAGCAGGAGCGCTCGATGTTTGGCTGACACCGATCCAGATGAAAAAGAATCGTCCGGCGGTAACGCTTTCCGTGCTCGCGCCCGCCGCTCTTCAGGCGGCGGTCGAAGAAATTATTTTCACGGAAGCCACGACGATCGGGATCCGTCGCTACGCTGTACAGCGCACCGCCGCCGAACGCCGCGAAGAAACTGTAAACACGCCGTGGGGGTCCGTACGGGTAAAAATTAGTTCCGTCAACGGAAAGACATGCACGGTGACACCGGAATATGACGAGTGCCGTAATTTAGCGGAGAAGAGCGGCGTTTCGCTCAAAGAGATTTTCGCCGCGGTGCGCGCGTCGGTGCAAAGCCGTTGATTTTTGAAAGGGAATCCACTACGTTCCGAACCGGAGCGCACCTAAATGGCGGAAACTTCGAAAAAGAGGCCTTGGCGACGGGATCGCCCAGTTCCGAATCCGTATCGCGATACGATGATCCAGGAAATCGGCTATAAGCTCGATGCCCGTTATGCCGGATGTCTAATGATTGCCTTTGCCGTTGGACTGTTGCTGATGTCCGGCCTTGTCTTTCTCGTCTACTGGCTCATGCACTGAGCCGCTTATTCATCATCCATAGTAGAGCGCTTCATGCGTTTGCGTTCGTTGTCGGTGAGGTAGCGTTTGCGCAGACGGACGTTATGCGGCGTCACTTCAACCAGCTCGTCGTCTTTGATGTATTCAAGTGCTTCTTCGAGACTCTGTTTCTGCGCTGGCGCAATCTTCATGGCGCGGTCGGAACCGGAGGCTCGCATATTGGTGAGCTGTTTGGCTTTCTGGACATTGACGAGCAGATCTTTGTCGAGACAGTGTTCGCCGACGATCATGCCCTCATAGCAGTCTACACCAGGATCAATGAAAAAGATGCCACGCTGCTGCAAACCATCGATGGCGAACGCCACAGAGGATCCATTGCCCATGCTGATCAGAACCCCATTGTTGCGGTGGTTGATTTCGCCGGTATACGGTGCGTAATGCAGAAACCGGTGGTTGATGATTCCTTCGCCGGCCGTGGCCGTCATCATTTTGCTGCGCAGGCCGATCAGTCCGCGTGTAGGAATGTGGAAGGTCATGTTTTTGCGCAGACCGAGCTGATCCATGCGGATCATTTCGCCGCGACGCTGGCCGATCAGCTCGATGGCTTTGCCGGCGTATTCATCCGGGACGTCCACGGTCAGAATTTCGATTGGCTCTTCTTTAACGCCGTGATGGGTGCGGAAAATAACGCGCGGCTGAGCAACGGTCAGCTCAAAGCCTTCGCGGCGCATAGTTTCGATGAGAATGGAAAGGTGCAGTACGCCGCGACCACTGACGATGAAAGAGTCGCCGCCGGGTTCTTCGACGCGTAGCGCTACGTCGCGCTCAGTTTCTTTGAGCAGACGATCGCGGATGTGGCGGCTGGTGACGTATTTGCCGTCTTTGCCGAAAAACGGTGAATCGTTAACGCGAAAGGCCATAGAAAGCGTTGGTTCGTCGAGCGCAATCAACGGCAGCGCTTCGGGATGTTCCACATGCGCGATGGTGTCGCCGATGTCGATATCCACGATACCGGAAATGGCACAAAGGTCTCCGCACGGAATGCTGGTGGTCTTGACGCGGCCGAGGCCTTCGAACGTTTGTAACTCTTTGAGCTGAACATTCCGCACAGAGCCGTCGCGCTTAATAATGCAAACAGGCGTTTTCAAATCGAGCGTACCGCGGTAGACGCGGCCGATGCCGATACGGCCGACGTAATCAGAATAGTCAAGAGTCGTGGCCTGCATTTGAACCGGGCCTTCTTTGACCGGCGGACCGGGAATATATTTGATGATGGCGTCCATCAGCGGTTTAATGGAATCACGAGGGTCGTTCAGGTCGGTGACGGCCCAGCCGTCGCGCCCGCTAGCGTAGATCACCGGGAAATCGAGTTGGTCATCATTCGCCTCAAGTTCGGCGAACAGATCGAAAACCATGTTATGAACTGCATCGCAGCGCGCGTCCGGCTTGTCCACCTTATTGATAACCACGACCGGTTTTAAATTCAGTTCAAGCGCCTTATCGAGCACGAAGCGGGTCTGCGGCATCGGACCTTCGGCGGCATCGACCAGAAGAAGCACCCCGTCGGCGAGATTGAGCACGCGCTCGACCTGTCCACCGAAGTCGCTATGGCCGGGCGTGTCGATCACGTTGATCTTAACACCGTTATAAACAATGCTGATATTTTTTGAGAGAATGGTTATGCCGCGTTCACGCTCAAGGTCGTTGCTGTCGAGCAGGCAGGTCTGAAACGCTTCGTTATCGCGCAGAATATGGGCTTGTTTGATGATCTGGTCGACCAGCGTGGTTTTTCCATGGTCAACGTGCGCGATGATCGCGACATTACGTATTTTCTCGTTCTTCATAGGGGCTCCGGGCATAAGGGCGGACAATCTACGCACCTGCCGGGAAAAAGCAACCTTTCGGGCGTTAATTCTATGTGCGCTGAATCCAGAGAAGTATCCGGTCAAAAAATGTGACAGGCGGGGCCGCCGTTCTTTTCGAAGTAGCGCTGATGATATTCCTCCGCGCGGTAGAATTGTGTGGCGGGCAAAATCTGCGTAGCGACCGGTTTTTTGTATTTTCCACTCTTGTCCAGCGCGGCTTTGGCGGCTTCGGACGCGGCCTTCTGTTCCGAAGAGTGATAGAAAATCGCCGAGCGGTATTGCGTGCCGATATCCGGACCCTGCCGGTTTATTAGCGTTGGATCATGCATTTTAAAAAAGAGCTCTAGGAGTTTCGTGTAGGAAACTTTCTCTGGATCAAAAGCGATTTCAATCGCCTCGGCGTGGCCGGTGGTACCGGTGCAGACGGCCTTATAGGTTGGGTAGGCCAAGTCTCCGCCGATGTAGCCGACCTGCGTATCAACAACGCCAACCATCTGCCGGAACGCAGACTCAACGCCCCAGAAACATCCGGCGGCAAAGGTTGCTTTTTCTATTTTCACGCCGCCCTCCTCTGCCGACACAACCCCGGCAAGCAACACGCTAAGCAGCAGAAGTTTCATGACAAACCTACTTAAGTGTAGCGAGCGCCGCGTCGTAATTCGGCTCCTGCGCAATTTCCGGTACCTGTTCCGTATAAACCACTTTGCCGCTTTCGTTGATGACAACTACGGCGCGCGAAAGCAACCCGGCCAGCGGGCCGTCCGCGATGGTTACGCCGTAATGCTCGCCGAACGCGGAGCGGAACGCCGAGACGGAGACCACATTCTTGATGCCTTCTGCTCCGCAGAACCGACTTTGGGCAAATGGCAAATCCATTGAAACGCAAAGAACTGCGGTGTTTTTCAGCGCGGCGGCTTTTTCATTAAATTTACGAACCGACATAGCGCAGACGCCGGTATCGATGCTTGGGAAGATATTCAGCACAAGCCGCTTTCCCTTATAGTCGGCAAGCCCGGTCTCTGAAAGATCCTGCTTAACCAGCGTGAATTCCGGCGCGACGCTTCCTTTGGCGGGCAACTCCCCCGCTGTTTGTATCGGCGTGCCTTTGAAGGTGATTTTTGCCATGAGATTCTCCTTTTATTTAGACCAACCACTAATGTGGATTTATACAAAGAGGGTTGCTTTTGCAAGCCGCAACCCGTTCAATGTGCGCCGTACTAAAGGATTATGAAATGAGCATTCCCGCACAGCAAAGAATTATCGCCATCGTCGGACGTCCAAATATTGGAAAATCGGCGCTGTTCAACCGCATCGTCGGTCGCCGCGTTTCGATTGTACACGAAGAATGCGGCGTAACCCGCGACCGAGTGGTCTGCGAGGCGGTTTGGAACGAGCAGTACTTTGATGTGATCGATACCGGCGGACTGGGAACCATGGACTCCGGTTCGGCGCACGATATCATTATGGACAGCACGCACAAGCAAGTCGCCGTGGCCATAGAAGATGCCGCCGCGATTATTTTTGTCGTGGATATTACCACGGGTCGTGTTCCTATGGATGAAGAGGTTGCTCGGCTGCTCCACCGCGCCGACCGGCCGGTGTTTATTGCTGCAAATAAGGCCGACACTCCCGCCCGCGACGAACAGGCGCTAGAGTTCGAAAAACTCGGGTTTCCGGTTTTCTCTGTTTCTGCGCTCCACAACCGCGGCATAGATTTACTGCTGCAGGCGGCTCTGACAAAACTTCCTGCAGCACTGCCACGAGAAAAACGCACCCCGCTTCGTGTAGCCGTGGTTGGTCGCCCAAATTCAGGTAAATCATCGTACATCAACAGGTTGCTTAATAGTGAACGCGTTATAGTATCCGAATTTCCTGGAACTACGCGTGACAGCATAGAGATCCCGTTTGCTATCGGAAGCGGACCGCAAGCGCGGCATTACCTATTAATCGACACAGCCGGCGTTAACCGCCGCAATCGGCGGTCGGGGGCTGTCGAGCATTACAGCAATATGCGCGCTGAAGAAAGTATTGAAAATGCCGATGTCGTTATTCTGCTGATGGATGCCACCGAAGGGCCGATGCTCCAAGACAAAAAACTAGCCGCAAAAATTATTGAAGCGCAAAAAGGATGTATTTTGGCGGTAAACAAGTGGGATATTGCTGAAGAAGAAGAGGTTACACAGACTAGGTACGAGCCGGCGCTGCGCAAAGAAATGCCTTTTCTTGACTTTGCACCACTGCTGTTTATTTCTGCTAAATCTGGCTATAACATCCGGCGTAGCGTTGAAATGATCGATTACATCGCCGATCAAGTGCAGATCAAGCTTTCTACCGGCGTACTCAACCGGATTTTACAGGATGCCGTGCAGAAAAATCCGCCACCAAGCGTAAATGGACGACCGCTAAAAATCTATTACGCCACACAGGCCGGAGTAAAACCTGTTCGCGTTAAACTATTTGTGAACAACACATTACGAGCAACATCATCATACAAACGCTACCTCGACCACGAAATCCGCAAAGCCTTTGGCCTCGAAGGTGCGCCGATCGAGCTGAAATTTGTCCCTCGCCCGCGGCCTGACTTGGAAGAGAAAAAGAAAAAGCGAAGCGCGTAATAGAAGTCTATCGGCCAGCCTTTAGCCAAACCGACAAAATAGAAATGTCAGCCGGGTTGACACCGGAGATACGTGCGGCCTGACCGAGATTTTCAGGCAGGATTTTTTTAAGCTTTTCGCGCGATTCAAAACGCAGCGCAGTAATGGCATCGTAATCCATATAAGCAGGTATGCGCTGTTTTTCTAGGGTTTCGAAATCAACGATACGCCCCTGCTCGCGTTTGATATAGCCTTCATACTTGATGGCAATTTCAACCTGCTCAATCACTTCCGGTGTCAATATCGGCTTTTCCCCAGGGAGTCCGGCATAATGGCTGTCTGGACGGCAGAGAATCTGCGCCAGCGAAACTCCGTCGTGGAACTTTTTCCTCAGCCGTTCGATTTCGCTGTCAATTTGCGTACGCAACTGCTGGGTGTCCTCCAAATCGTCATAGGAAATGATTCGCAACTCTTTGGCGCGGGCATGTAACCGGATCCAAGCATTGTCTTGCCGAAGCGTCAGCCGGTGCTCGGCGCGTGAAGTAAACATGCGGTACGGCTCGTCGGTACCTTTTAAAACCAGATCGTCAATCAAAACGCCGATATAGGCCTCGTCGCGCCCCAGAACAAACTCCGGGCGCCCTAGAATCTTGCGCGCGGCATTGACCCCTGCGACAAATCCCTGCCCAGCGGCTTCTTCATAGCCGGTGGTTCCGTTAATTTGACCTGCAAAATAGAGGTTTTCGACATTTTTGGTCTCCAGAGTATGAAAAAGCTGTGTCGGCGGCGCGTAGTCGTACTCGATGGCGTATGCGGGACGTATAAAAACAGCATTTTCCAAACCGAGGATAGAATGGATCATTTCCAGCTGAATATCCTCGGGTAGACTATTAGAGGTTCCGTTGGGATAAATCCGCACATTATTGCGGCCTTCTGGCTCAATAAAAATGTGATGTGAGGTTCGTTGCGGAAATTTGACGACCTTATCTTCGATTGACGGACAATAGCGAACGCCAGCCCCCTCTATCATTCCGCCATAAAGAGAACTTTTTTTGAGGTTTTCAGCGATAATCTGGTGTGTCTTTTCATTGGTATGTGTTAGCCAGCACGGAATCTGGTCAGTTCCAGGCGCCCACGGGCGAAGGTCTGTTCCACGTGGAACCGGCAACTGGCCATCCGTACGATGTTCCACGTGGAACGAGTTTTGGTCGCGGCGGGCTGAGCGGGAGAAAAACGGCGGCGGTTCATCGCCGGGCTGGATTACCATTTTCGAATAATCAATACTATCCTTGTGAATCCGCGGCGGTGTACCGGTTTTCATCCGGCCCAGTTCAAATCCTAGGCGTATTAGCGACCCAGAAATATCGTCTGCCGCCCGCTCACCCCAGCGTCCTTCGTGAATGACAGTTTGGCCGATCATCACACGCCCGCGCATAAAGGTTCCCGAGGTCAGCACAACTGATTTCCCAGCAATTTTTTCGCCGGATTCCAGAATAACGCCGCGCAGCTTGCCCATTTCGATCCAGATTGCCGTAACGACGGCCTCGGCGATATCCACGCCGTGTTGTGCCGCAAGAACGGCCTGCAGGCGGGCAGGGTAGAGCTCTTTATCGCACTGGGCGCGGAATGCCTGAACCGCCGGACCCTTGCGGGTGTTAAGCGTCCGGAACTGAATCCCGGTATAATCTGTATTACGCGCCTGTTCTCCACCTAATGCGTCTAACTCACATGTTATATGAGACTTAGCAATTCCTCCAATCGATGGATTGCAGGACATTCGTCCGATAAATTTCTTATCTATACTTAAAAGAAGAGTGGAGGCTCCTGATCGCGCCGACGCCAGCGCGGCCTCGCACCCCGCGTGCCCGCCGCCGATCACGATTACATCATAGAAGTTCCTGCTCATGGAGTGGGGAATGATGGGGCGATAGAAAAATAAAACCAGATTTTTTTTCTGCAACCAGCGCCGCGACCCAGCTATTCTATGGAAGTGAAAAACAACCTATTCGACCAAATACCCGCCAGCGCGCCGCAGGAAATTTTAACAGAACTGGTTTCTGCGAACCATGTGCGCGTGGAGCGAATTGTTTCTTTCGGGCAGACTTCGCCGGACGGGTTGTGGTATGAACAGCTCGAAAACGAGTGGGTGCTGGTATTGGAAGGGTCCGCGCAAATCCGGCTCGACAATAAACTGGTTGAGTTGACTCGCGGCGATTATTTGAATATTCCGGCCGGAGTGCGGCATCGCGTAGAAAAAACTGCAGAAAACGGCAAAACCGTTTGGCTAGCTGTTTTTTACAAATGAAGTAATTTTCCTGTAAAAACGGTAAAAATAGAGCATTTCAACCTGTTTTTATTAATAATAACGCGGAAACAAAGATCAGCCATTTGCTGTTTTATCGGTATGGGCTTTAATTTTTAGCTCAATGTCGTGCTCGTAGAGTGCGGTGAAGACATCTTCCAAATCTCCATCCATTACACGGTCGAGCTTATAAAGTGTGAGATTGATGCGGTGATCGGTAAGACGGTTTTGCGGATAGTTATAAGTGCGGATTTTTTCACTGCGGTCGCCAGTCCCGACCTGCGAACGTCGGGAGGCCGACTGCTCTGCTTCGATCTGCTGTTGTCGAGCTTCATAAAGTTTTGAGCGCAACACCCGCAAGGCCTTGGCTTTATTTTTATGCTGCGAGCGCTCATCCTGACACTGAACCACCACACCTGTCGGAATGTGCGTAATCCGAATGGCCGAATCCGTGGTGTTAACGTGCTGTCCGCCGGATCCGCTGGAGCGGTAGGTATCGATTCTTAAATCTTCGGTTTTTATTTCTATATCCACTTCTTCGGCCTCGGCGAGCACAGCGACAGTGGCGGCGGAGGTATGAATACGACCCTGAGTTTCGGTGGCCGGAACGCGCTGTACCCGGTGGGCGCCGCTCTCATACTTTAGTTTTTTGTAAACCATTTCGCCTTCTACCGAAAAAACGATTTCCTTGTATCCACCAGTTTCGGAAGGACTTACATCCAAAACAGAAAGTCTGAAGCCATGATTTTCGGAATACCGGCTGTACATGCGGTAAAGATCGCCAGCAAAAATAGCGGCTTCATCGCCGCCGGTTCCGGCGCGGATTTCCATAATGACGTTTTTGGAGTCGGATGGATCGGGCGGGAGCAGGGCTACTTTTACTGCTATTTCGGCCGCAGGTAGCATTGCTTCCACCTCGGCCAGTTCAGTCTCGGCCATTTCGCGCAGTTCGGCATCCGTGTCGGCGTCGGCGAGCATCGCGCGGCTTTCGGCCGCAGCGTCTTGTAACTTCAAAAAATTACTGGCAGCATCGGCGACTTTTTTTTGATGCGAATAGTCGTGCATCAAAACCTGCATTTTCTGGGGATTCGCAGCAACACCCGGCGCCGACATCTCCGTTTCAAGTCCGGAGATGCGCCGTCGAAGGTTTTCCAGATAGGCTTTGTTGATCATGGCAGGACACAAAAAGGCCGGGCTCCGCAAACAGAGTCCGGCCTGAACCTCGCATCGTTACTTGCCGTAGCGCTTGCGGAAGCGGTCAACACGACCTTCGGTATCGACTAACTTGGCCGATCCTGTGAAGAACGGATGGCAGGCGGAGCAGAGCGTTACATGCATCTTCTTAACGGTCGAGCGGGTTTTCACCAAGCTACCGCAGGCGCACGAAATTTCTGCATCAGTATATTCGGGATGAATGTCTTTTTTCATTTTTTACCTAATCCTTGCTAAAAGAGCGGGTCTTTTAATCATAACGGGCTCTACGGCGCAAGTCATTTTTACCGGCATGTGTAATAGGTTTCGCCGCCGCGCACCTCTGTTTGCAGCCGGGGGTCGCCAAGTAGCGGGACAAGCGACGACCGAGGGACACCAAAAATTTCTGCCAGCTGGACTGCCGTGGCGGGGTGGCGGCGGATCAGGCCAATTAGTTTTTCGACGTCCGGTTCGGCGGCGGATCCCGCATCTACGGCGAAAGCGGCGATTACTTCGGCACGTGGTGCAAATAGGTCGCAAAATAACGCCAGCTTTTCTTTAGCAACCGGGCGTGCCGTGGTTTCGGCTGGCGGGCGCACCGCCGTATTCAGGTGGATTTTATTCGGACGAATTCCGGCGGCGGCCGCAGCGATTTTTTGTACCTGCGCTGGATCGGCATTAATTCCTTCGAGCAGAAATACTTCCATCCACAATTCACCGAGAAAGGCAGAACGGAAATCGCGCTGTCCCGCAAGCAATAGATCGAATGTCAGGCCAGGTGCCGGGCGATTAATTTTTTGAAATGACACCTCATCCCATGCGCTCAGACTGACCTTCACGATGTCAGCCTTTAGCAGCTCTTCGCGCACCGCGCTGCGGTGGAGCAAGGTGCCGTTCGAAAGCACAATGACCGGAATCGACGTTCGTTCCTTTATGAACCCGATCAGCTCGCCGAGGCGCGAATAGAGCGTCGGCTCGCCGGAGCCGGCGAACGTGATGCAATCCGCCGCGCCGTCTTCTTTCAGCCAGTGCTCGAGCTCAGCGCTGACCTCCTCGAACGGAACAAACTCGCCGCGTTCCGTAACGAGGCGAGTTGTACAACCGCATTGGCAGAAGACGCAATCGAACGAACAGGTCTTAAATGGGGTCACGTCGATGCCGAGCGAGCGTCCAAGCCGACGCGACGGCACTGGGCCGAAAAGATATTTATATGAAGAAGTCATAGATTATTTCACAGGAGCTGGAATTGCGGTTTCGCTGCCGGTGCGCCGCTCCGGACAATTTCCGGTAATTTCAGGAATGGTTCCGCCGGACCGGATGACGTTAATCCAGTCGCCGATTTTCAAATCCATGGCGCGAAGATGTTCCAGACTGTGGAGCGTAGCGTATTGAACCGTTGACCCTTGAATTTCAATCGGTTCAAACCGAGCGACCGGCGTCAGTTTTTCGGTGGCGCCGCGCGACCAGTCAACCGCCAGCAGTTTGGTTTGAACCGGCGATTCTTCGTGTTTCCGGGCAATGGCACTGCGCGGATGGTGCGCGGTAGCGCCGAGCCGGGTGCGAACGGCCAAGTCATTTACCTTAATAACTATTCCGTCCGTCACAAACGGAAACGCCGCGCGCCGCTGGTTCAGTTTTTCTACTGCCGCAAGTACCTCCATGGCTGGGACAGTAACACTGTCGACTACCGGAAGTCCTGCTTTTTTAAGCAAAGCAAGCGCCTCGGTTTGTGTAGCTGGCATATTTTCTGTCGCCAGCAGTTCGAAACACTGAAATTCCACCCCGCGGTTGGCTATTTCCGCGTAGTCCGCCAGCATCAAGGTTCCTGAGGCGATATTGCGTGGATTTTTGAGCGGCGCTAGGCCGCCTGCGATCCGCCGTTGATTCAGTTTTTCAAAAGCGGGCAGGGAGATCAGTGCCTCGCCGCGCACGTCGAGTTGCGCCGGAGCGTTGGTGAGTACGGCGGGAACGGCGCCGGAGGCCAGCATAGCGGAGGTTATGTCCACGCCGGTTTTTCCGTCGCCGCGGGTAAGCGTCTGTACCAGCAGACCGTTGCGGTAATGAAGAACCACCGTCAGACCGTCAATTTTTGGTTCTATGCAATAGAGCAGATTCGTTCCGGTCTGCTGAAGAAAGTGAGTCACTTCTTTATCCGAATAAGCTTTATCGAGACTCAGAACCGGCGCGTCGTGCTTCACGCGGCGTGTTGATTCTTCGACCGGTGCCCCAACCGGATTAGCGGCGGCCAGCTCCGGGTTCTCGGCGACAAGCTGATCGTATCGGCGGCGCAACGAGTCATAGGCCGAGTCACTCATAACCGATTGGTGTTTATTATAATAGGCCTCATCAGCCTGCCGCAAAACGGTCTGCAGGGCGGCGGCTTGTTGCTCGACTCCCGGCGGAGCCGCCAAACAAGCCAGTCCGACCGAGACCAAAAGAAAAACCAATCTACGCAGCATAGCGATCCTCCCTTGCGATTATCAGAGTTTATAAACTTACAAACTATTTTTAAGGAACGGCACCGTTAAAAGCGACTCATTTTTCGTGTGCATTCCGCCTCGTTCGCGGTTACAAACACTCCCCTGCGGGATTTCAACCAACAGGGGAGAGCAAATGAAAAAACAGGTACCACTGACTTTCACGGCGCTACTGCTTACTTCATCAGCCGCGCTTCATGCCGCCGAAAAAGCGACGGCGGCAAAGCCGAACTTTATTGTCATCAACACCGACGACCTCGGCTACGCCGATATCGGACCGTTCGGCTCGACGCTCAACCGCACGCCGAACCTCGATCGTATGGCGCAGGAGGGTCGCAAGCTCACATCATTTTATGCCGCACCGGTCTGTTCGCCATCACGTGCGGCACTGATGACCGGATGTTATCCAAAGCGCGTCCTGCCGATCAAAGGGGTTTTATTTCCGGCTGACGTCGGCGGGCTCTCGCCGAAGGAAGTTACGGTTGCCGAAATGCTCAGGGATGAAGGGTATGCCACCGGTATTGTCGGCAAGTGGCACCTGGGTGACCAGCCGGAATTTTTGCCAATGAATCAAGGCTTTGACGAATGGTTCGGTCTGCCGTACTCAAATGATATGGTTCCTGCTAAAGACCGCATAAAAAACAGCGTTGATGAACCGCTCAACGCCACACCCAAAACGACCAAGGGGCATCCGCCGCTGCCGCTAGTTCGCAACGGCAAGGTTGTAAAGCGCGTTCTGGCAGACGACCAGCAAGCGCTCGTCGAGATTTATACTGACGAAGCCGTGCAATTCATCGCCAACCACAAAAGCTCGCCGTTCTTCCTCTATTTTTCGCACAACGCAGTTCACAATCCACTGTTCCCGGGAAAGAAATGGGCCGGTAAATCGCCGAACGGTATTTATTCCGATTGGGTTGAAGAAGTGGACTGGAGTGTAGGCCGCGTTCTCGACGCGGTGCGTGAAAACGGACTCGCCGGAAACACGTTGGTGATCTTCACGAGCGATAACGGCGGCACCTCGCGCGCCGTGAATGCCCCTTTGCGCGGCAACAAGGGCAGCACGCTCGAAGGCGGCATTCGCGTTCCCACCATCGCTTGGTGGCCGGGCAAAGTTCCTGCCGGCACCGAGTGTGACGCCATCACCGGCATGTTTGACATTTTGCCGACGTTCGCTGCGCTGGCGGGCGGAAAAGTTCCGGCGGATCGCAAGATCGACGGGGCGAATATCTGGCCGCAACTGGCTGGCGACGCAACCGCGAAACCGGCTCACGAAACCTTTTACTACTATAAAGGCTTCCGTCTCGAAGCCGTTCGCCATGGCGACTGGAAACTCCAGCTTCCCGGTGAGAAAACGCCTGCCGACGAAGCGAAGCTTTTTAATCTCAAGACCGACATCGGCGAAGCGACCGATGTGGCCGCGCAGAATCCGGACGCCGTCAAGCAGCTCCAAGCGCTTGTTGCGGACATGAAAGGCGATCTGGGGAGCGATGGTACCGCGCCCGGCTCCCGCGAATTGGGTAAAGTGGAACACGCCGAACCGATCATCGGCTACGATGGGAAAATCCGCGACGGCTTTGAGCCGAAATAACGCTCCAGCAAACCCACCCCGCCGTTCCGGCACCCCTCCGCTGGAGGGGAATATTTTGGTGAAAGTTTTGTTCCCCTCCACGGGAGGGGTGGCCGTAGGCCGGGGTGGGTTTCATGCCCGCTGAGCCGTAATTTATCAATGAAGGCTGGTTTTTCGCGTACTCCGCGGTTAAAAACTCTCTATGAGCAAAATCGGTATCATTGATTACGGTATGGGCAATCTGGGAAGTGTTTCCAATGCCTGCAAATTTCTCGGGCTGGACGCGGAAATTATCTCCGCCTCGCAGCAGATGGATTCCTGCCGCGCCGTGATTCTTCCCGGAGTAGGGGCGTTCGGCGACTGCATGGCGCACCTCACCGAACACGGCTTTGTTTCGCCGATTCAAAAATGGATATCCGGCGGCAAGCCGTTCATGGGAATCTGTCTTGGACTTCAGGCGCTTTTCCAAACCTCGGAAGAAACGCCCGGCGTCGAAGGCCTCGGAATTTTCAAAGGAGGCTCGAAACGGTTTCCGTTTGGAATGGAATCAGCCGCCTTCGCCGGAGGCTCCGGCGCGCCAAAGGCATCGCCTTTGAAGATACCGCAGATCGGCTGGAACGCGGTGAACCAGAAAAAACCGGACTGCCCGATGTTCGCGGGTGTCGATAACGGCGCCTACTTTTATTTTGTCCACTCGTTCTACGTCGCGCCGGAAGATCCAAGCATCGTCGCGGGCGAAACCGACTACGGAATCAAATACTGTTCCGCGGTCTGGAAGGACAACGTCTTCGCCGTCCAGTTCCACCCCGAAAAAAGCCAGGCCGCCGGACTGCAAATGCTCAAAAACTTCGGGACACGGGATTAGTAGGAACAGCGAAAACATTAAGAGGAGAGAAAATGAAATCGATCACAACCGTAGTTTCTGCATTTTTTCTAACAGCTTTTCTGGCGGGCTGCGGGCATACGATAATCGGTAGCGCAGGCGTAGAATCTCCCGATATGAAATATAAAATGCATGTAGAGGCGCATGGGAAAAGCGTCCACGCTTACACCGATTACACAGTTAAAAAAGTCGGAATGGCCATAGTAGACAGATCAACACACACGAACTCAACCGTGTTTTCAGGATGGGCTATATTGCAGGCCGCGGATTTGTCGTGGAAATGCACTTGGGTAGATACTTCGACAGTAAGGATAGATTTCTTCGAACAGAAAGGGGCTCCTGAAACCGCAGTTACTCGAGGGTATTTGTTAATCAGAGCGGACAGCATTACAAAGCAATTTCAGGTTGCCGAACATTCAAACAATATCAAACTCAAACACCGCAACTATTTCTTTTAAATGATACTGCCGCTGAACGGCGCGGCACGGTTGAAGTCGGGCAGGTAGGTTTCCTGACTTTCCAATGTCTGGATAAAGGCGTTTTCGAGTCCGAGTTCGAGCGCGTAGTCGGTGATTTCGTCGTATTCCTCCGCCGTGAGAGTCCGGTTCAGTTCGGGAATTCCGCAGGCTTTGTACTGCGGTGAATACTGCGACATGATGCTGACGGACATCTCCGGCGAGAGTTCCGCCAGAAACTTTAAACAGGCTTTGCTGTTTTCGGGCTGGCCCGGCAGGACGAGGTGGCGGGCGAGCAGTCCGCGCTTGGCGACGCCATCGCCGTCCAGCTCCAGCAGTCCGACCTGATTGAGCATTTCGCGCAGAACGCCGGGAATGACGTCGGCGTAATCGTCCGCCGCCGAAAATTTCCAGCCGGGCGCATTATCCATATATTTAATATCGGGCAGGTAGATATCCACCAGTCCGCGGATCTGGCGGAGCGCTTCGACCGAGTCGTAGCCGTTGGAGTTGTAGACGACCGGAACGGTAAGTCCTTTTTGTCGAGCGGTTTGAATGGTGTCGGCCATTTGGAAAACCATGTGCGACGGCGAGACAAAGTTAATGTTGTGTGCGCCTTCGGACTGAAGCCGGAGCATTTCGTCCGCCAGTTCGGTGGCGGTTAAGATTTTGCAACCCACCCCGCCCTGCGGGCACCCCTCCAGTGGAGGGGAATTTTCTACTGCCGACATACCTGCTGTTGAAAGAAAGTCCCCGCCTTGGGCGGGGTGGCCGGAGCGAAGCGCCGGACGGGGCGGGTTAAATTCCTGACTGATTTGCCAGTTCTGGCAGAAGGCGCAGCGCAAATTGCACCCGGCGAAAAAGATGGTTCCGGAACCGCGCGTACCGGAGATGGGCGGCTCTTCGCCGAAGTGCAGTCCGGCGTGCGAAAGCAGAATATCGCCCCCGACTTTGCAGAAACCGGTTTTGCCAGCCAGCCGGTCGGCGCCGCACCGGCGCGGACAGCATTCGCATCGGTTCAACTGCTCTGAAAAGGTCTGATTCACTGCGGCGGTTATAAGAAAGAACGGCGCCGGGCGCAACCGGGCGTTTCTTTTTTCGTGTCATACCGGCACCAAGTGCGTATTCTCCCCGCCGATGATCACAATTATTCCGGCAATTGATTTGAAGGGCGGCAAGTGCGTGCGTCTGCGGCAGGGTCTGGCCAACGAGGAGACGGTTTATTCCGATTCTCCGGTCGAAATGGCTAAACACTGGGTGCGGGCAGGCGGCGAATTTCTGCATGTGGTGGATCTCGACGGCGCATTTGCCGGTCATCCCGTTCATACGGAAGCACTTCGCGAAATTTGCGCGGCGATCAAAATCCCGGTCGAAATCGGCGGCGGAATCCGTACCGACGAAGATATCGAAAAACTGCTGGCTACCGGCGTGTGCCGCGTAATCCTTGGAACCCGCGCCTGTGAACACCCCGAGGAACTGGCGCGGCTGGTCAAAAAGTTTGGCGGAGAACGGATTGCAGTCGGGATTGATGCGCGCGGCGGCAAGGTTCAGACCAAAGGCTGGGTGGAAACGACGGATATAGAAGCAGTCGATCTGGCCAAAAAGGTGGATGAGGCCGACGTCGGCACCATTATTTACACCGACACGGCCCGCGACGGGATGCTCGATGGCGTAAACGCTTTTGAAATGGGCAAAATATGCCTGGCGGTTTCTTGTAACGTGGTTGCTTCCGGCGGAATTTCCGGCGTCGAAGACATTCAGCGCTTGGCGGCGCTCAACTGTGACAATCTGACCGGAGCAATCGTGGGCAAAGCGCTCTACGAGAAGACCGTCACCGTCCGGCGGCTAAAAAAAGCGGTGCAGTAATTTCCCTGCTTTGTTTCCAAGGTTCGGGCAACCAATTTTTAACGTGTTTGCACTTGAAGGCGCGGGTGCGAAACGCCATATTTCGCGGCTCTTTTATATAAGGAACAGAACAGAACCCAAACGAGGACAGAATCATGGCCAGAGCAGTACAGTTATCCAAGGTCCGTAACATCGGAATTATGGCGCATATTGACGCCGGCAAAACCACCTTCAGCGAGCGCATTCTTTTTTACTCAGGCAAGTCGCACAAAATCGGCGAAGTGCATGACGGCGCCGCCGTCATGGACTGGATGATTCAGGAGCAGGAGCGCGGTATCACCATTACTTCCGCGGCAACCAGCACCATGTGGAAAGATCACATGATCTCGCTGATCGACACCCCCGGCCACGTGGACTTCACCATGGAAGTGGAGCGCTCGCTACGTGTACTCGACGGCGCCATCGCGCTGTTCTGCGCCGTCGGCGGAGTTCAGCCGCAGTCCGAAACTGTTTGGCACCAGTCTGAAAAATACAGCGTGCCGAAAATCGCGTTCGTTAACAAAATGGACCGCGTCGGCGCCGATTTCTTCGGTGTAGTCGAAGGCATTCAAAAAGAACTGGGCGGCAACGCCGTGCCGGTAACAATTCCGATTGGCGCCGCTGACGAGTTCGTTGGTATCATCGATCTGGTTCAGATGGTCGCCGTTTATTATTCTGAAGAAAACAAAGGCACGGAGTTCCGCGAAGAGGCAATTCCGGAGGCTCTGATGGATCAGGCCAAAGAATGGCGCAACAATCTGGTTGAAAAATGCGCCGAGCAGGATGAAGCCCTGATGGAAAAATATTTTGCCGGCGTAGAGCTGACCGAAGATGAAATCTGGGGCATTCTGCGCAAAGCCACCATCGCCCGCACAGTAGTTCCGGTTTATTGCGGCTCGGCCTTCAAAAACAAAGGCGTTCAGCGTGTACTCGACGGCGTTGTTCACATTCTGCCCGCACCTAACGAAATTCCGCCGATCATCTGCGAAAAGGGCGGCGAAGGCGTCAGCCGTCTACCGAAAGATGACGCGCCGCTTTCCGCGCTGGCGTTCAAGATTGCGTCCGACAAGCACATGGGCAAGCTAACCTACGTCCGGATTTACTCTGGAACTCTGTCTTCGGGTACCAATGTTTATAACAGCTCGCGTGACCGGATGCAGCGCGTCGGCCGCATCCTGCGCATGCACGCCAATAAGCAGGAAGGCATCGAAGCCGCATACGCCGGCGACATCGTAGCCGTGGTCGGTCTCACCGAAACCAAGACCGGCGACACGCTGTGCGCTAAAGACCATCCGATCTATCTCGAAGCAATGGAATTTCCGGCTCCGGTTATCTCCATCAGTGTTGCGCCCGAATCCAAAATGGACAACGAGAAGCTCGGCGAAGCCCTGCATCGTTTGGCCGACGAAGATCCGACGTTTACCGTCGCCTTCGACCAGGAAACCAGCGAAACCATCATTTCTGGTATGGGCGAACTGCACTTGGAAATTATCGTAGACCGTCTGAAACGCGAATTCGGCGTACAGGCCAAGTCCGGACGTCCGGAAGTGGCTTACCGCGAAACCGCCACGACGGGCGCGAGCGGTTCCTATAAACATGCCAAGCAGTCCGGCGGACGCGGGCAGTACGCCCACGTTGTGCTCGAACTCGAACCGCGCGGTCCGGGCGAAGGCTTTGAATTCAACAACGAAGTGGTTGGTGGACGTATTCCGCAAGAATACATTCCGTCGGTTGAAAAAGGTGTTATCCAGGCGCTTCAGAGCGGCCCGTACGCTGGATATCCGGTGGTCGATATGAAAGTTAACCTCGTGGACGGCTCGTACCATGACGTTGACTCCAGTGACTTCGCTTTCCAGATCGCAGGCCGTCAGGGCTTCAAGATGCTCTTCCTTAAAGGAAACCCGCAACTGCTCGAACCGATCATGTCGATTGAAATCACCACGCCCGAAGAATACATGGGCCCGGCCTCCGGCAGTATCTGTCAGCGGCGCGGACGTATCGAATCCATGGACAGCCGCGGTGGTATGAAACTGATTCGCGGTTATGTGCCGTTGAGCGAAATGTTCGGCTTCTCGAACACCATCCGCTCTTTCTCACAGGGCCGCGCCTCGTTCACCATGCACTTTGAGCATTACGAAGCCGTTCCGTTCTCGATCGCAGAAGAAGTGATCAAGAAACGCCGTGCTGAAGGTAAGGTTCGCGGCGGCGAAGAATAAGATTCCTCATCCCGCGCAAACCAAAAGCCGCTCCGGAAACGGGGCGGCTTTTTTCTTTTCCGCTAATCCGGGATTATTTTTTCTGATCGCCGGCGATTGCGCCCTTGATGAACTCGACATATTTAGCTGCGCCGCCGCGCTGATAGCCGTCGCGGACAATTCCTTTTCCTTGAGGATTCAGAATCAGCACCGTCGGAAATCCTTCGACTTTAAATTTTTCCAGCAGCATTTCGTGCTGTTTGGCGAACTCGGCGTTGGTTGCGCGGCCTGAGTGGTTGAAGTCGAGCAGTACGCAGATCAGATTGTCTTTGGCGTAGGCGATAAACTCCGGCTTAGAAAAAACTTCGCTTTCCAACGCTTTGCACCAGCCGCACCATTCCAGACCGCTGATACTTACCAGCATATATTTGTTTTCCGACGCCGCCTGTTTTAGTGCCGCGTCGTAATCGGACTTCCAGATGTTCGGTTGATCCTCCGCAACGGCTTTCTGATTACATCCGCATAATAGAACCGCTGACAAAACCAGAGCCCCGAGAATTCCTGCTGTCTTCATAACGCCTCCTTTTTCTGCTGAGAGCATACCCGCCACTCGAACCCGTGCCAAGTCCGACACCCTTTTATTCGGGAATTTCATCCGCCTTTTTAGCGGGGGTGAAATCAAAATACGGATTCGGAGTGCGCGAAGAGTTCATCAGTGCGGACAGTTCCTGCGCCTTTTCCGGGAATTGCGCCGCCACATTCTGTTTTTCGGCCGGATCTTTTTCCAGATCGTAAAGTTCAACCGGGCCGTTACGGTCTGCGCCGACTTTGAGACGAACGGCTTTCCAGCGCCCTTGCAGAACGGCCTGTTTACCGCCTTGTTCGTGAAACTCCCAATAAAGATAATCGTGCGGCCGCCAGCCTTTCTGATCGAGCAGCAGCGGCATCATACTTTGTCCGTCGGTTCCTGCCGGAACGGCCTGACCGGTCAGCTCGCAGAATGTAGCCATCCAGTCCCAGAACGCGCAAACTTGATCCGATGTTGTTCCTGCCGCGATGGTGCCGGGCCAGCGGGCGAGCAGGGGAACGCGTACGCCGCCTTCGTATAAATCCCGCTTTTTCCCGCGCAGATCGCCGGAGGCTTTAAATTTTTCCAGCGTGCCGCCTTCGCCGTGCGCTCCGTTATCTGAGGTAAAGAGAACCAGCGTTTTTTCATCCAGACCCAGCTTCTTCAGTTCGGCCAGCAGTGCGCCGCAGTCGCGGTCGAGCCGCGAAATCATGGAGGCATGAATTTTATGATCCGGTTTCCAGTCGGTCTTGGCATATTCACCCAGTTCGGGAACCTGAAACTTGGTGTGGGGAATGGTGTACGTCAGATAAAGGAAAAAAGAGTTGGTCTGATTTTTCCGGATGAAGCCGAGCGCCTCTTCGGTCATCAGGTCGTGGCTGTAGAACGGGCCGCTTTTCAGATCATTGCCCGGCAGCGGAACTTCTTCGGAATTGCGCCAGAGAGAGACCGGATAATACGAGTGCGCCAGCCGCTGGCACAGGTAGCCATAGAAATAGTCAAAACCCTGCCGGTTTGGAGCGCCTTCGGTGTCCACCCAGCCTAGGCCCCATTTACCGATACAGGCCGTGGTGTAACCTGCGGCTTTAAAGGTTTCGCCCAAAGTTAATTCGTCTGCCGGCAGCGGGCGCTGGCCCTGTTTGAGCTCGCCGTTGCCGCGGATGGCGGCGTGGCCGCCATGTTTACCGGTCAGCAGCACACAGCGTGACGGTGCACAAACCGGACTGCCGGCATAGTGGCGGGTAAAAAGCTTGCCCTCAGTCGCCATCTGATCGAGGCGTGGAGTCTTGATCAGCTGCTGGCCGTAGCATCCGAGTTCTCCGTATCCAAGGTCGTCGGTCAGAATGAAAATGACGTTTGGTTTAACAGCGGCCTGCAAGGTGCCGGTCGTGGCAACAGAGGCGACGGTTACGCCGGCGAAGGCCAGACGCGCAAAAGAAAAAGGTTTCTGCATCACATTACTCCTTGGTTAAAATCGGGAGCGAAGATTACACCGCTCTCCGGCAAAAAAACCAGCCGTCGGTTATTTTTTGTGGAATTGTCAGCGCCAACCTTGAGCGGTTCCGGTGTTTACAGTATAAGAGACGGCATGGACTTTATAGCGTTCGATTTGGAAACTACCGGAATTCAGCCGAAAACCGACGCCGTCATCGAAATCGGCGCGGTGCGCTTCCGTAACGCCGAACCGGTTGGAACCTTCAGCACGCTCATTAACCCCGGACGGCGCATACCGCCGGAAGCTTCGGCGGTCAACGGAATCACCGACGAAATGGTTGCCGGGAAACCCGGCATCCAGACGGTTCTCACGGAACTGGCGGAATTCTGCGGCGACCTGCCGCTTGTCGCCCATAACGCGCCGTTCGATTTCAAATTCCTGCTGAAAGCCGTCGAAGATCACCGCGCCCGCGCGCCGAAAGGTGTTGTCCTCGACAGTTGCGCCCTTGCCCGTATCATTTTCCCTGGCATGTTCAACTACAAGCTGGGCACCCTCGTCCGTCATTTCGGCTTTCCGAACGGAACTTTCCACCGCGCCGAAGAGGACAGCGTTTATTGTGGACTGCTCTTTGCCCGCATCGTCGAAGCGCTTGAAAAAGCCGGACAGCCCGCCAGCGTCCACGCGCTGCTTGCGCTTACCAAACAGCCGCCCATGCAATTCCCGCAGTACCAGGCCCGGCCCGAACAGCTCGGCCTTTTTTGAGGCCTACAGCGTGGTAACGTGCCGGCATGTGGTAGAGGGGGCGCCTGAGTTAGGCCGATCAAACAGACGCTTCCGAACGGAGCCTCTGGAGTTTCCGGTTCTAATCGCTGGGGAAAGTGTGCTAACTTGTCAGCAGCTTTTTTGATGCGGGAACTTCATGCAGACAAGAGACACAGATTTTCTGGTAATCGGTAGCGGGCTGGCGGGATTAACCGCGGCGCTGCGGCTGAGTGCACACGGCAAGGTGCTGGTGGCGTCCAAGCGCGAGGCGGCCGAATGTAATACCCGCTACGCGCAGGGCGGCATCGCCTGCGTCGTTGATCCGGCGGACTCGATGGCGGAACATATTGCCGATACGCTGCAAACCGGCGGCGGTCTCAGTGAGGAATCCGCCGTGCGCGCCATTGTCGAAGGCGGGCCTGAGCGCATCACGGAACTTGAAGCGCTGGGCGTTCATTTTGAGCGCAGCGCCGAACATCCCGGCGAATATGATCTCGGGCAGGAAGGCGGACACTCCCGCCGCCGCGTGCTCCACGCCGGTGACATTACCGGTCAGGCGCTGGCCGACGGACTGCTCGCCCGCGCCAAGGCGGACCCGAATATCACCAGCGCCGAAAACTGGCTGGCGATTGATGTGGTGCCAACCGGCTGGATCGGGCTGGGCGGCGAAAACCGCTGCGTCGGCTGTTACTTTCTCGATACAGACTCCGGCGAAATTCTCGCTGTGCGTTCACCGGTCACCATTCTCGCTACCGGCGGACTGGGCAAAGTTTACCTTTATACCAGCAACCCGGACGTCGCCACCGGCGATGGCGTGGCGATGGCGTGGCGTGCCGGGTTACCGATCCGCGACATGGAAATGATCCAGTTTCATCCGACCTGCCTATATCATCCCGACGCAAAAACTTTCCTCATTTCCGAAGCGGTGCGAGGTGAGGGTGCGAAACTGATCGATCGGCGCGGCCACGAATTTGTTTACGACTTCGATGTCCGCGGCCCGCTGGCGCCACGCGACATCACGGCGCGCGCCATCGACTCGGTCATGAAAAAATACGGCGATCCATTCGTCTATCTCGATATCTCGCACCGCGATGCCGACTTTTTGCAGCAGCGTTTTCCGACGCTCTACAAAGCCTGCCTGAAATACGGTTTCGACATGGCTCGCGCGCCGGTTCCGGTCGTTCCTGCCGCGCACTATTCCTGCGGCGGCGTGGTCGCCGACGTCAACGGACGCACCGCGATGCCGGGACTTTACGCCGTCGGCGAAGTCGCCAGCACTGGCCTGCACGGCGCGAACCGCCTCGCCAGCAACTCGCTGCTCGAAGCGCTGGTCTGCGGACACCGCTGTGCAGATGAGGCAGCGAACCGCCGGAAAGAAAATCCGGTGGCAGACATTACGATTCCACGCTGGGAATGCGGCGACGCGGTTTCCAGTAATGAAGAAATCGTGGTTGAGCACGACTGGAATGAAGTGCGTTCGGTGATGTGGGACTACGTCGGCATCGTTCGCTCCGACCGTCGGCTGGCGCGGGCCCGGCGGCGCATTCGCAACATCCGCGAAGAAATCCGCAGTTACTATAAGGAATACCTTGTCACCGCCGATCTGATCGAATTGCGCAATCTGGCCGCCGTGGCGGAGCTGATTGTCCGTTCCGCCCAGCGCCGCAAGGAAAGCCGCGGACTAAATTATAATGAAGATTGGCCGGAAACATCTGCTCATGCGCGACACACCGTGATCCAGGATCGGCCCGGCGGCCCGCTGGATGTGGAATAAAATTTCCAAAATCTAAAAGAATCAGGTAGAAATCTCTCAATTCTTGGAAGCGAGGCGATTATGAAGATAAAAACCGGTGCAATGGTGTTTCTGATGGCCGCGTCTGCGGCGTTTGCCCAGACTGAGGATGAGACTCCTCTCATGCTTCCACTGCCGGCAGTTCTGCAAATTGCTACAGACCTGCAAGCAACGGAGCTGGCACGGATTGTTGCCGAACTACGGAATCCCGCTGATCCCATTTTCGCATCATTCACCAATTCGGCAGAGTCCGGCGGCGGCGGTCCGTTGCGTGGCCCGTTGTATGTGACGCCGATGGCGCCGGTTCCGAAGACGACGTATGTGCCGAAGAATGCACCAGACACGCTCCAAAGGTTTATCGATCTGGCGAATCCGGGCGACGAGCTGGTGGTGGCGCCGGGCACTTATGACATGGGCGGGCGCCAGCTTAATCAGGAAGGTCCGGCGACGCGCCTGGTGATTGATAAGCCGCTGACACTGCGCAGCGAGAAGGGGCCGGAACAGACTTTCATTGTCGGCGGACCTTCGACGCGCTGTATTTATATGACGAACGGCGTGCAGGTGATCGGTTTCACGATTATGGGCGGCGAGACGATGAAAGAGGAAACCGAAGGCAACCGGTTCACCGCGTTGTGCGGCGGTGGCGTCTGGAGCGAGCCGGGCGGTGCGCTGGTGAACTGCACGGTAGTGAGCAATACGGCGCTGTGGTACGGCGGCGGACTCTACGGCGGCAGTGCCGTCCGGTGTATTTTCTCCGCGAATACAGCGCGACGTTCCGGCGGCGGAGCCGTCAATGCGCGGCTGGGTAATTGTTTGATACAGTATAATCGCGCGGCGCGTTTCGGCGGCGGCGCACACCGCTGTGAGCTGGTAAACTGTACAGTGACGCATAACCGCGCTGAGGTTATGGGCGGCGGTGCGTCTTTCGGGGCGGCGCAGAATACGGTGTTGCACCACAATCAGACGCTGCTGAGCGAACATAATTTCTTCAACGTGAAGATGAGTTACTGTTGCAGCATGCCGCTGGCGGACGGACCGGGGAATATCGGTTCGGAGCCTGGTTTCAAAAACACCGATCAAGGCGTTTTTCTGCCGACGTATGACTCTCCGCTGATTGATGTCGGAACCAATAACTTTCTGCGGACAGATTTGATCGGTACCCCGCGTATTCTGGATGGTAACAATAACCGCCACGCCCGAATTGATATCGGCGCGTATGAATATATTCACCCGCAGGCCGACAGTAATCGCAACGGCATCCTCGATCGTGAAGAGATTCTGGCACAGCCCTGACGCAAAAAGATATAGTGCAAATCTGCCGGCGCTTTCTTTCTCGTTTTTTCGCCGAAAATAAGGCATATTCAGATGCTGACACGAGGTGCGGGAATGATTGCGACTCAACAGATATTTTCAAGAAAAAGAGCCGGATGCGTTAGGTTTGCGCTGTTTCTTTTCTCTATCGCCGTCTTTTGCCCGCCTCAAGGGCTGGCTGTCACCGGCAGAACGGTGGACGCGAAGGTAGACTTCGGTGCCGTAGGAGACGGGGTGGCTGATGATACGGCTAAGTTACAAACCGCGCTCAACTATCTATCCACCAATTTGCTGCTAGATGCCGGGGTCTGCTTATACTTGCCGGAAGGAACCTACAAGATTACGAACCAGCTTACGTTTGTTGCCGCGACGAACGCCGTGGCCAGAACCTTTCAGGGAATTACCATTCGCGGGAACGGAATGAACGGCCCCGGCGCTTCCGTCATATCTTCAACCAGTACAAACGGCGCGCTGCGCTTCAATGTGAATGACGATTTCGTCCTGTACAATTTCAAGGTCCAGATTCAAGACCTGCAATTCGTGGCGGGCGTGGCGAACGCCGGAGCGGCGATTGAGGTGGCCAAGCTGACCGACACGAATATCTGGCTTCGAACAACGCCTTGGTTGCGTAACGTGGAAATAACCCGTGCTAACACCAACTGCTATTTTACTTACGGCTTCAAGGGTACCGGTATGTTAAGGGCGGTATTCACCGATGTGAATGTGACTGGACAGCGTCCGGGCATGGCGTGCGGCATTTTGCTCACCAATCACTACGGCTATGATGTCTCCGGCTGTTTTTTCAGTGATGCGGATGTGGCCGTAGATTCAAAAGACGGCGGCGAGGGGAACTCCCTGAACAATACGACCATCACCAATGTGAACATCGGCGTGCGAATGCAGGTGGGGGTGGCGAATGTTTCGAGTTCCGGCGGCGGCACCATCAACTGCCGTATCAGCGCGCATCAGATCGGGGTGTATATTGATAAGAAAAGTTTTGCCACCTTTCACAACACGATGTTCTCCGGTTGCGGCGGGTCAGGCGCTTGCACAAATATTTATGCGAGCAAGCTGCGTCAGTCGATTGTCGCCGATAACACATTCGTCGGCGGATCCAATCAGTACGGTATCGTACTGGCGGAAGACCGTGTCGACATCGATAGCCAGAACACGATTGCTTATAACCAGTTCGGTTCGTTTGGCACCAGCGTCGCGATCGATACCAATGTTTCGCTGACCAAAATCATCGATAATAGCAATATCCAGAGCAATATTGTCGATAACGGCATCAACACCTATATCGTCCACGGAACCCCGCGCCCGTTTTATGACAGTCCGGCGGCGCACGATACAGATGAAGATCTCCGCTGGAACTCGATTGCCACCAACTACGGTTCAGTCATTAATGTAACCAACTATGGGGCCAGAGGCGACGGCGTCACCGACGATACGACGGCGCTTACAAATGCCATGGCGGCTTTGAAATCCAGACTGGACAGCACCGGTCAGGGTGCCCTCTATTTCCCTGCTGGCCGGTACCGGACATCCAAGCAGCTTGTGCTGATACAAAGCGAAGCCAACTGGCAGAAGATGGCGATTTACGGCGACGGCTCGCAGGTTTCCGTGATTGAGAAAGCAACCGGTTTTGGGACCGGGATATTTAAGATCACCTGCACGAGTCAGGTGCCAACCCGGGTTCACAATATCCGGCTGAGTCCAACCCAGTTGAACAGTGGAACAGCATTTGAACTGATTCAGCAAAACGGCACCAATAATGGGGCCCGTTCGCTGATCATGCACGATGTATTGATTAACGGCTCGGGCAACGGGTATTTCACAACCGCCATCGTTGGGCAGGGGCTTGTGCGTCCGTTATTCCAGAGTTGCTGGTCGGATTCGGGCGGGGGTGCCGGATCCAGCGGCATGAAAATTTCCGGTGGTTACGGCTTTGACTGGCAGGGCGGTAAGTTCGGTGACATGACGGCTATAGCCGGATCGGTCGACAGTCTGGGCGGCGCGGTGACCATCCGGGGGCCCGGCTTCTGCGCCGGCCTTAACACGCGCACCGGATTAACCGTCAATGCGAACGGCGGGACGTTTGCGCTCTACCGGGCGCATATCAACGCATTAAACTGTCTGGTTGTTTCCAATGCGAGCGCCGCTTCGTTCGCTCTCACGGAGACTTTATGGGGAGGCATGGGTTATGACGCGCCAAGCAGTTCTCTTCGCTTCTCCAACTGCACGAATATAGTGGTCAGAGATGCGTCGTTGTACAGTGCGCCGGGAACAAACCGCCCGCTGAACACCTTTATCGTGCTGGAGGGTGACAGGAACCAGAATGTTGACATCTCGGGCAATATGCTTCGCTTCGGCGACTACGAAGGAACCGGAATCAACATTGCCCCGGGCACCGCCAACGTCTCGGTGTACGACAACCGGTTTTTTAATCTCCCGGCAATCGACATTGTGAATGGCGAACCCACGGCAGCGATTGCTCTGCTGCCGATGGAGTATCGTCCGGAACTCGCCGGTTATTGGGATATGGAAGAAGGAACCAACAGTACGGTTTACGGCAGAAATTATCTTCAGCACGGAACAATCTCCGGCGCAACCTGGGTGGCTGGAAAATATGGAACCGGTCTTTTGTTCGACGGAATCAATGACCGCGTCACGATTGATACCCCGCAGTTTAAAGAAGTCATGACCAACTTCACGCTGATGGTTTGGGTGAAGCCGGCAAAAGGAATTTCGGGCGACACTCAGGGCGGCGGGCAGAGTTATGTGGTTTCGGGTGCCAGTCCGGACACCAATGCCAATCATGCGGCTGTAAATCTCTCCGTCGGAACCAATGGTATCAAAGTTGTTGAGAACGGGGCGACCAATGCGCCGGCGGTGATTGACTGGACCGGAACGGTTTCCCCAGCGATGTGGACGCATGTTGCGGTAACGTACAGCAACGGTGTTCCCCGGTTATATATCGACGGAGTTCTGATGGCGACCGGCGCTGCCAGCGCCGGGACCGTTCCGCATCCCGGCGGATCATCTTGGGGCGGCGATTCATGGGGCTGGTACCAAGGCTCCATGGATGAAGTCCGGATGATCGACCGTCCGCTCAGCGCGGTAGAGATTAACGTGGAAGCGAACGGAGCGATCTGTGACTTTAACGGCTCGCAGGCTACGATCAGCGCCTTCACCACGGCGGCAGACTGGGACGGCGGAGCTTTTCCCGCTAACGATCTAATCCTTAACATTGCGCGGTTCAATAAGACCAGCTATGCGAATCAGTTTACCAATGCGAGCTACAGCCTGAACGGCCTGATTTTCGGCGACGGCGTTACCGCGACCGCGGATACAACGATTACGATAAGCGGGCAGACTGGTCAGCAGCTGAAGCTTGGCGACAGTGGCATCGTGATGAATGCCGGTGCAGGGAAAGCCACCATCAACAAAATCCAGCTGGGAGCAGATCAGTCGTGGATTAATAATTCCACCAACACGCTTTCGGTCGGCACGCTGGGCAATCTCTCCAGCAATATTCCGTACATCGTCACCCTGGCCGGAACCGGGCCGATTAAGATTACCGGAGTTATTAGCGATAACGCTGCCGGGACAACCGCCGTCAACGTTTACGGAGCCGCGGTTACTTTGAGCGGAGCCAACACCTTTGCCGGCGGAACAACCGTTTCGGCGGAAACTTTGACCGGCGCGTCGTCCGGGGCTCTTGGTGCGGGCAATGTCACCGTATCGAACGGTGCCGCACTGGTTCTGCAGAATAATGCCGCAATCCACACCGGAGTAAATCTGGTGCTGGGCCCCAATGCGGCGCTGACACTCGCCTTTACCGGATCGGATAAGATCGGTCGCCTTTCGCTGGACGGCGGGACGTCATGGCTGACCAACGGAATCTATAACGCGACAGCGCTTGGTGTGCTCGGCACCGGAACCTATACCGGCAGCGGCAGTCTTGATGTCGGATATTACACGCTGACCGGCAGTGCGACCGGTAACGGCACCGTTTCCCCGGCAAGTACGAATGTGCTGCTTGGCAGCAGTGCGAACTTTTTGATCACGGCGTCGAATTACTACCGGATTGCGTCGCTGACCACCAATGGAACATCCGTCGGCCTGGCGTTTGACAATAACAGCACGGCGACTAACTTTGTTTGGAGCAACGTGCAGGTCGCTGGCGCGCTGGTTGCGACCTTCACGGAGCAAATAACCGCCGACCCGGCGAATACGCCGTACTGGTGGCTGGCGCAATACGGGCTGACCAACTTCACCGCCGATGCCATGTTAGATGCCGACCGTGACGGATTGCTGACCTGGCAGGAATATATCGCCGGCACCAACCCGACCAATCCGGCGTCAAACTTTCGGATCACCGGCAGCAGCACAACGTCTCAAGGCACCGTCATCCGCTGGTCGAGCGCTTCGAACCGCACCTACGATCTCAGTTGCACCACGAATCTGCTGCAACCCTTTAGCGTGCTTACCGGCGCGAGCAACCTGCCCGCTACTCCGCCAGAGAATGTCTATACTAATCCGGTGCAGGGCGGCTCTGCCTTTTACAGAATCAGCACATGCTATTAGAAATTCCTTTCTTCATCCCGATGTTGGTCTATGGGCTGGCGTTTGGGGCTCACCCGTAATCGAAACCCGCCTTGACACCCCTGCACGCTCTGCTAGCATGGCCCGTCTTTTTTTGAAAAATAATGCTTTTGCATATAAACGGATTAAGCAAAACGGAAAACAAGGAGAACCTCGATGGCGAACAAACAGTATGTGTACTTCTACGGATTCGGTAAGGAACATACCGAAGGCGACAAAACGATGAAGGCCATTCTCGGCGGCAAGGGAGCCAACCTTGCGGAGATGGCAAATGCGGGCCTTCCGGTTCCGCCCGGCCTCACAATTTCCACCGAAGCGTGCGCCTGTTACAGCAAGAGCGGCGGAAAATATCCCGAAGGCATGGAAGAGCAGCTCAAAAAGACCCTCAGCAAGTTCGAAAAACTGATGGGCAAAAAGCTCGGCGATCCGAACGATCCGCTGCTCGTCTCCGTTCGCTCCGGCGCCGCGATTTCCATGCCCGGCATGATGGACACCGTTCTCAATCTTGGCCTGAACGACAGATCGGTTCTCGGCTTCATCAAGCAGACCGGCAACGAGCGCACCGCGTGGGACTGCTACCGCCGTTTCATCGACATGTTCGGTGACGTCGTGATGGGCCCCTATACTGACCTCGAACACCACCACTTCGAAGTCGAAATCGAAAAGCTGAAGAAAAAATACAAAGCCAAAGAAGACACCGACCTGACTGCCGAACAGCTCAAAGAGCTGGTCGACATCTATAAGAAGGTCTATCAGACGCACGTCAAAAAGCCGTTCCCGCAGGATCCGATGGAACAGCTCAATCTCTCCATTCAGGCCGTATTCGGTTCGTGGAATTCCGAGCGCGCTGAAAAATACCGCCAGATCAATAAGGTCACCGGCCTGCTCGGCACCGCCGTCAACGTTCAGGCGATGGTGTTCGGCAATATGGGCGACGAATCCGGAACCGGCGTAGCGTTTACCCGCGACGGCGGAACAGGCGACTCCAAGCCGATGGGCGAATACCTCATCAACGCACAGGGCGAAGACGTGGTGGCCGGTATCCGTACTCCGAAGAATATTGATGACATGCCGAACGAAAAATCGGCGATTTGGGCCAAGGCGCACGCCGACCTTCTCAAGATTATGGATCGCCTCGAAAAGCACTATAAATATCCGCAGGATGTCGAATTCACGGTGCAGGAAGGCAAACTCTGGATGCTCCAGACCCGTAACGCCAAGCGTACCGGACTGGCCGGCGTCCGCTGGGCTGTCGAAATGACGACCGGCAAAGATGTCTACACCGGCAAGACACTGCCCAAGATTCTGACGCAGAAGGAAGCGCTGATGACCGTTTCCGGCGAAGACCTTGAACAGTTGCTCTTCCCGATCTTCGATATCGAAGCGGAAAAGAAAGCCAAGCTGATCACCACCGCGATGCCCGCAGGACCCGGCGCGGCTGTTGGTAAGATCGTTTTCGACGCCAAAGAGGCCGAACACGCCGTTGCCAAAGACCCAACCGCTAAAGTCATTCTCGTTCGCCACGAAACCAGTCCGGAAGATGTCGGTGGTATGTGGGCGGCGCAGGGCGTACTCACCTCCACCGGCGGCATGACCTCCCACGCGGCGGTCGTTGCACGCGGCTGGGGCAAGTGCTGTATCTGCGGTGCCGGCGCACTGCAGATCGACTACAAGAAGCGCACCGTTACGGTCGGCAAGAAAGCCTACAAAGCGGGCGACTTCATCAGCCTGAACGGCTCAACCGGTATGGTCTACGAAGGCCAGATCCCGACACAGTCGAGCCCGGTCGTTTCCGGTGTGGTGGACAACAACGCTGTCGCCAAGAAACACCCGATCTACAAAATGTACGAACAGGTTTCGATCTGGTCCGATGCGTTCCGCAAGGTCAACGTGCGCACCAACGCCGACACACCCAAAGATGCTCAGAACGCCCGCGCGTTCGGCGCTGAAGGTATCGGTCTCTGCCGCACCGAACACATGTTCTTCGAAGGCGACCGCATCTGGGCGATCCGCGAGTTCATCATTGCCGATACCGAAGCGGGCCGTAAGAAAGCCCTCGCCAAACTGCTCAAGCTGCAGCAGAAGGACTTCGAAGGTATCTTCAAAGCGATGGACGGCCTGCCCGTAACCGTTCGTCTGCTTGATCCGCCGCTGCATGAATTCGTTCCGCACACCGCCAAAGATCAGGCTGAAATGGCGAAACGTCTGAATGTGCCGGCGAAACAGGTTGCTGACCGCGTCAGACAGTTGCACGAGTTCAATCCGATGCTCGGACACCGCGGCTGCCGTCTCTCGGTTACCTATCCCGAACTGTGCGTCATGCAGACCACCGCAATCATCGCCGCCGCCTGCAAAGTCGGGAAGGCCAAGAAGAAAATCAAAGTGCTGCCCGAAATCATGATTCCGCTCGTCGGCGCCAAGGCCGAGCTCGACTTCCTCGTGAAGATCGTTCGCGAAACCGCCGAAGACGTGATCAAGAAAGAAGGCGTGAAGCTGAAATATATGGTTGGCACAATGATCGAAATTCCGCGTGCGGCGCTCACCGCCGACGAAATTGCGGAATCGGCTGAATTCTTCAGCTTCGGCACCAACGACCTGACACAGATGACCTTCGGCTTCAGCCGCGATGACATCGGCTCCTTCCTTCCGGACTACCTGAAGGAAAAACTGCTGCCGTGCGACCCGTTCCAGCACCTTGACCAGCGCGGCGTAGGCCAGCTGATCCAAATGGGTGTACAGAAGGGCCGCTCGACCCGTCCAGACCTCAAGTGTGGTATCTGCGGTGAACACGGCGGTGATCCGGCCAGTGTTAAGTTCTGCTGTAAGGCAGGTCTTAACTACGTTAGCTGCTCGCCGTTCCGCGTACCGATCGCCCGTCTGGCCGCCGCGCAAGCTGCCATTCTGGGTTAATCAGAACCTGTTAAATGGTTCAAAAAGCGCCCCGAAAAATTACGGGGCGCTTTTCTTTTTCCAAGGAGTTATAAAACTGGTAGAAGCAGTTCTAACCCTTAGGGAAACAACCTTACCTTTTCAGGCATTAGAATAAATGAGCAACGACCAGAAAATAGAGCTGAGTTCTGGAGACCCGAACGACCTTGATCTGGTTCACCGTTCGCAGGCTGGCGACTCTGCCGCCTATGAAGAGCTTGTCCGGCGCTATCACGGTAAAATTTACGGGCTCATCTACAGCATGACCAGCAGTCGGGAGGATGCGGAAGATCTGGCGCAGGAGGTTTTTGTCAAAGCCTGGAAGGCTCTTGGCCATTTCCGTGAGCAGGCGGGGTTTTACACCTGGATTTATCGCATTGCTCTCAACTGTACCATCAACTTCCGTAAAAAGCGTAACCGCCGGCAGACTGTAACCTTCGACGAATTTGATCCGGACATTAAGACCGCCGAATCCTACCGGGAATTTTCCAGCAAAGGGTCGGTTTTGCGCAAAATGAGCCTTGGAGAATTCCAGGAAAAAATGAACGGAGCCCTGCTCAAGCTGTCGGAGAAACACAGAGCAGTGGTAATCATGCACGATGTGCAGGGAATGCCTCACGCTGAAATCGCTAAAGTGGTGCGCTGTTCGGAAGGTACAGTTAGGTCGCGCCTGTTTTATGCACATAAACAGTTGCAGGCAGAGCTGGCGGAGTTCGTGAAATGAAAAAGAACGAAAAAACAGAGGTCGCCGAACTGGACATCACCGGCTTACTGGCGCTTAAAACCTATGAGCGTCCTGACGAAATTCGTGCTGAGAAAAACATCCAGAACATCATGAGGGAAGTCCGCGCAACGGATCGGGTGCCTTCATTGCTGTTTTTCCCCGATAAGAGCTTTGCGTGGATGTTTGCCCAGCCGCGCTACGGCGTTGCAGCGTTGTTTATTCTTTTCCTTGGCTTGCACCTGCTAGAACGTCCTCTGCCGGTTGCGTCTGCAGGAACGGCTTTGCTCCGGGCGCCGGGAGCGGCAGAAGAGGTCGCGGCCGCCGGAACGAACCACATCAAAGCCGTTGCAGTTCCCGGACTTCCTCCGGCGGCTTACTCTTCTTTTGCCGCCGAATCGAAGCCGGTCTTTGCGTCGTTTAGAGACTAGGCGCTACGGCAGCACAAAGCGGTTGGAGAACGCCACGACTTCTGCGCGAATCTCCGCCAGTTTCTTTTCATCAGACATATTGTCCGTGACGGCTTTGAAGAAATTGGCAATCTGCACCATATCTTCTTCTTTCATACCGCGCGTGGTGACCGCCGGCGTTCCGAGCCGTACGCCGGAAGTGACGAACGGGCTCTTCTGGTCGAACGGAATGCCGTTTTTATTGGCGGTGATCGACGCTTTATCCAGCGCGTTAGCGACATCCTTGCCGGTAAAGCCGCTGGCACCGACATCAACTAGCATCAGGTGGTTATCGGTTCCGCCGGAAACAAGGCGGAAGCCGTTTGCCTGCATGGCGTCGGCCAGCGCCTTGGCGTTTTTGGCAACCTGCTGCTGGTAGGTTTTGAATTCCGGTGTCAGCGCTTCGCCGAAAGCGACCGCTTTGGCGGCGATGACGTGCATCAGCGGACCGCCCTGAATACCGGGGAATACCTGCCGGTCGATGTCGGCGGCGAATTTTTCTTTGCAGAGAATCATGCCACCGCGCGGTCCGCGCAGCGTTTTATGTGTCGTGGTCGTCACGAAGTCGGCGTCCGGCACGGGGCTCGGATGACAACCAGCTGCGACCAGTCCGGCGATGTGCGCCATATCGACCATGAAGTACGCACCGACGGAATCGGCTATTTTACGCATCCGTTTGAAATCAATGATGCGCGAGTAGGCGCTGGCTCCGGCAACCAGCATGCGCGGTTTGTGCTCTTCAGCGAGTTTCTGCAGGGCATCGTAGTCAATCTGCTCGTTGTCTTTGCGGACGCCGTACGGAATGATTTTGAAAAAGCGGCCGGAGAAGTTCATCGGATGCCCGTGGGTCAGGTGTCCGCCTTCGGCGAGGCTCATGGCGAGAATCGTATCGCCCGGTTCGAGGACGGAATAGTAGACCGCCATGTTGGCGCTGCTACCGCAATGCGGCTGGACGTTAACATGCTCGGCGCCGAACATTTGTTTGGCGCGGTCAATCGCGAGCCGCTCGGCTTCGTCCACACATTCGCAGCCGTTGTACCAGCGCTTGCCCGGATACCCTTCGGCGTACTTGTTGGTCAGGCGCGAACCCTGCGTTTCACGCACGGCCTGAGAAACGATGTTTTCGGAAGCGATCAGCTCGATATTGTTTTTCTGGCGGACGGTTTCGTCGCGGAGGATTTTGTACATTTCCGGGTCGGCGTCGTAGAGCGCGATCGCGTCGCTGGTGCTCTTGCCCAAGGCTTTGATCTTATTGACGCGGCGTTCGTGGCGTCCGCCGGTTTCCGGTTTGTTCGCCAGCCATGCTTCGAGAATTTCCAAAGAGACGTTATCGGCGACATTGTTTGCGCCGAGGCAAAGAACGTTGGATGCGTTATGGATGCGGGTCAGCTTCGCCATTTCCGGCGTACAGCAGACGGCGGCGCGGACGCGCGGAAATTTATTGGCGGTGATGCTCATGCCGATACCGGTATTGCAGATCAGAATGCCTTGATCCGCCTGACCCTGCGAAACCCGGCCCGCGACGGCGGCGGCGTAATCGGGATAATCGACGGAGTCGGTGGTGTTGGTTCCGACGTCTTCGACTTCGAAGCCCTTGGCTTTCAGAAGGGTTATAAATTTTGCTTTCAGCTCAACGCCGCCGTGATCTGCACCGATAACGATTTTCATGTCAGTTCCTCTTTTCCATCATGTAAAGAATCAGGTCGGGCAAAGCGGCGTCAATTTCGTCGCGTACGCGGCGGTAAACGTCCAGCGCCTCCCCGACCGGGTCGTAAATATCAGCCGCGCATTGTGCGATTCCGAACGATTTTAGCAAGAAAACTTTGCCCTCGCTTTCCGGCGCCAGCGCCAGCACCGCGTCGCGGTGGCCATTGGTCATGGCGACCAGCAGATCGGCTCCCTGAATCATTGACGGCGTCAGCCGTCGAGCCCGGTGGCCGGAGATATCCAGCCCATGATCGCGCAATGCGGCTATCGCGCCGGAGCTGGCCGGAAGTCCGTCGCTCGCGTGAACACCCGCCGACGAAATCTCCCAGCCGCAATTGGGCCCGAGCAGGCTTCGTAAAAGACCTTCAGCCATCGGACTGCGGCAGGTATTGCCGGTACAGACAAAAATCAGCTTTTTCATGCGACCGGGACAATAAACTGCCGCCGCCGCCGCCGCAACGGATTATTCCGGATTAAGAAAAGACGCGATAAAAGGCGGTAAAACCGGACATGCCCCTTGACTGTCTGGGGTGGGGCGGGCAAATTACGCGGATTCTATACGGCTTTTAAAAGAGAAATACTCTATGAATAAAAAAATGATGATACTGGCGCTGGTTGCACTATGCGGCGCGGCGCAGGCTCAGTACTCGGGCGACTACCAGACCAACCTCATCGCCGGCGTGACGACCAATTGGGTGGGCAACTATGTGGTCGGCACCAATTATCACCACGATGTTCTGATCATTCAGAACGCTGGCCGGCTGAATAATGCCGCCGGCTATATCGGCTATGATGCCGCCGCCAGCAATAACGCAGTGACGGTGACCGGCTCCGGCTCCGTCTGGAGCAACAGCGCCTCCCTTGTTGTCGGCAATTCCGGCTCCGGCAACACGCTGACGATCACCAACGGCGGAACGGTTAAAAACACCTTTGGCTACATCGGCCATACCTCCAACTCCATGAACAACGCGGTGACCGTAACTGGGCCCGGCTCGGTCTGGAGCAACAGCAGCTTACTAACTGTCGGCAATTACGGCTCCGGCAACACGCTGACGATCACTAACGGCGGTACGGTTAAAAACGGCAACGGCGCCATCGGCTACTACTCCACCGCCAGCAATAACGCCGTGACCGTAACTGGGCCCAGCTCGGTCTGGACTAACGGCGGCACCCTTTATGTCGGCAATTCCGGCTCCGGCAACACGCTGACGATCACTAACGGCGGCATGGTTAAAAACGGCACCGGCTACATCGGCTACGATTCCACCTCCATGAATAACGCCGTCGTGGTGACCGGCCTCGGCTCGGTCTGGAGCAACGGCACCTCCCTTTATGTCGGCTATTCCGGCTCCGGCAACACGCTGATGATTTCCGAGAGCGGTACGGTAAAAAACACCACCGGCTACATCGGCGTTGGCTCCACCGCCAACGCGGTGACCGTAACTGGCTCCGGCTCGGTCTGGAACAACAGCCTCAGTCTCTACGTCGGCAGTTCCGGTTACGGCAACACGCTGATGATTTCCGAGAGCGGTACGGTGAAAAACATCGTCGGCTACATCGGCTACAACCCCACCGCCAGCAACAACACGGTGACGGTGACCGGCTCCGGTTCGGTCTGGAGCAACAGCAGCGATCTCTACGTCGGCTATAACGGCTCCGGCAACACGCTCACTATTGACGGCGGAGGTACGGTTCAAAACAGCCTCGGCTACGTTGGCGTAAACACCAGCGCCAGCAATAACGCCGTGACGGTGAGCGGTGCGGGTTCGGTCTGGAGCAACAGCAGTTCTCTAGCCGTCGGCTTTTCCGGCTCCGGCAACACGCTGACGATCACCAACGGCGGTACGGTTCAAAACACCACCGGCTACATCGGCAGCTTCTCCACCTCCGTGAACAACGCAGTGACGGTAACCGGCTCCGGCTCGGTCTGGAGCAACAGCAGTGGCCTTTACGTCGGCTTTTCCGGCTCCGGCAACACGCTCACTATTGACGGCGGCGGAACGGTGAAAAACACCTTAGGCCTCATCGGCCAGGAATCTACCGCGAGCAACAACGCAGTGACGGTGACCGGCTCCGGTTCGGTCTGGAGCAACAGCAGCGATCTCTACGTCGGCCAATCCGGCTCCGGCAATTCGCTGACCATCGCCGATGGGGGGCGAGTGATCAACGCCTATGGCGTGATCGGCAACTTCTCCAACTCCGTGAACAATGCGGTGACGGTGACCGCCGCCGGTTCAGTCTGGAGTAACAGCAGCACCCTTTATGTCGGCTATTCCGGCTCCGGCAACAGCCTGATGATCACCAATGGCGGCACGGTGAAAAACACTGCCGGCTACATCGGCCTGAACTCCACCGCCAGCAACAACGCGGTAACCGTAACTGGCCCCGGCTCGGTCTGGAGCAACAGCAACATCCTCTCCGTCGGCTATTACGGCTCCGGCAATACGCTGATGATCACCAACGGCGGCGCGGTCTATGCCGCCTCGGTCACGTTGGGATACGACACGATTAGCAGTAACAATGTTCTCGCCGTCAGCGGTGGCAGCCTGATTACGGCGGGATCCGTAGATGTACAGCGCGGCGCGGTGACGATGGACAACGGCACGATTAAGGCCGACAGCCTGATATTGACCAACGGCGCGGACGGAACGTTCAAAATGTCCGGCGGAACGCTGGCGGTCAATACGACCACCAATAATGGTGCCGCCAATGTGCAGCTCACCGGTGGAACGATGCAGGCGCTCAACGCCAACGGTAACTGGTCGGCGGCAATGACCGTCAGCAACACGGTGACGATTAATACCGCCGACGCGGGCGGTACGGCGCGTAACAACGTTCTTTCCGGCAATCTCTCCGGCGGCGGCACGCTGAATGTTACCGGTGCCGGTAAATTGAGCATGAACGGAACCGTCACCGGCGGCGGACAGCTCAATGTGCAAAGCGGCGCAACCCTCGGCGGCAACGGCACGCTGGCCAATGTAGAGATTCAATCCAACGCCACCATCGCGGCGGGCAACTCAATCGGCACGATCTCCATGGAAAACCTGACGCTGGATGGCGGCGCGCATATTGAACTGGAAGTCAACGCGACCAACGGCATCGCCGGTGTGAACTGGGACTGGATCAATGTAACCAATACAACGACGCTCAGCGGAATTTCCGTCAGCTCGCTCCTGACCATTGATGTGGTCAACTTCGGCGGATTGGTTGGAACGACCGACCCAACAGACTCCATGAGCTGGATCTTCCTGACCTCAGCGAACGGTATCACCGGATTCGACGCCGATGCGTTCGCGTTCACCACCACCGGACTGAGCGGCTGGACCAACGGCACCTGGTCGGTGACGCAAGTGGGAAACAGTTTGCAGGTAAACTACGCGGCGATTCCTGAACCGGCGACCGCGCTACTGTTCGGTCTCGGCGGAATCGGCGCGTGGCTGCTGCGCCGCAACAAGCTGAAATCCAGAGAAGAGGACGCTGAATAATCTTCGATCTCGGCTTTGATAAGGCGCTCCGAAAATTCGGGGCGCCCTTTTTATTGGTGAGCGGCGTCATACCAAAACCGCATGATATTCGGTTTATAAACAAGGCAACCGGGACGGTTGCGATACGTACCGCCGCCGTCCCGGCGGCCTTGATATAAATACCGAACCTCATACGCATTTGGTATCAGTCGGTCCGGCTCAGCTCTGCGGCAGAAACCGCTCCTTCGCGCAGAATTTTTACACCATTGCCTGAACATCGGACAACCGTACTGGGAATTTTTCCGGAACATTCACCGGCATCCAGAAACAGCGCGACGTGATTTTCCAATGATTGGAAAGCTTCCTGCGCGGAAACGGCGTCCGCTCCGCCGCTTTTGTTCGCGCTGGTCAGCGCAATTGGACGGCCGAAAGCGCGGGCGAGTGCCAGAGGGACTTCGTGCGCTGGAACGCGGAAGCCGGTCGAGCCGTCCGGCGTATCGAGTACCAGTGTCAGCGAACCGGGCCAGTATTTTTTCGCAAGCACCAGCCCGTGTGCGCCGAACTTCGCGCCGAGCGCTTCGACCTGTTCGAGACTGGCGGCCAGCCGTGCGATGGGTTTGCCGCGTTCGCGTTCCTTGGCGGCGTAGAGTTTTTCCAGATGCGCTGGATCGCAGGCGATGCCGTAAACGGTTTCTGTCGGCACCACCACCAGTTCGCCGGCCTCTAAAAGCGCACAGGCCCGGCGGATGATTTCCGGCTCGGGACTTGTTGCGTCAATTTGAACAATTTCGGTCATAAGAACTTTAGAAACCCACCCCGCCGTGCCGGCACCCCTCCAAAGGAGGGGATTTTAACTCAAATTCCCCTCCACGGGAGGGGTGGCCGAAGGCCGGGGTGGGTTTGCGGAGGTTACGGTCCAATTTGCTTTTGCAAATCGGCGTCGGACTTAAGTACTTCTTTGCGCATTTTGGCTTTATAGCTCACCAGCTTGCGTTTGAGATCGGCGTCGGAAAGAGCCAGCATTTGCACGGCGAGAATCGCGGCGTTGACCGCGCCCGGTTTGCCGATGGCGACGGTGGCGACCGGCACGCCTTTCGGCATCTGTACGGTTGAAAGTAGCGAATCCATTCCGTCGAGCGCCCAGCCCGGCATTGGAATTCCAATGACTGGAAGAATCGTGTGGCCCGCGAGAACTCCGGCGAGGTGCGCCGCACCGCCGGCCGCGCCGATGAGGACTTTAAATCCGTTCTTGGCGGCGTTCTCGGCGAACTCGCACGCTTCGTGCGGTGTCCGGTGAGCCGACATGACTTTCACTTCGGCTTTGATGCCGAATTCTCCCAGCGTCTGGAAACAGGCTTCGACGGTTTTCCAGTCGCTGGCGCTTCCCATTACGATAGCCACTTGCGGTTTAGCCATAGTCAGCTCCTCTTTAGTTCACGGTGTGCGATATCTTTGCGGTAAAACGCGCCGCTCCACGAGATTTTTTTCACGGTGGCGTAAGCGTTATCGACGGCGGCGCGCAGATCTTTGCCGATTCCGGTGACGCCGAGTACGCGGCCGCCGGCGGTGACGACCTTGCCGTCCTTGAGCGCGGTTCCGGCGTGGAAAACGACGGCGTGTTCCGCCGCTTCGTCGAGGCCGGAAATCTCGTCGCCTTTTTTAT
>Ga0247839_1000464_pt1 | contig 71637 bp, 78 predicted proteins | sample LaCruzMarch2015__6_FD_192405 | JGI IMG/M metagenome (GOLD analysis project Ga0247839, IMG submission 192405) | Freshwater microbial communities from meromictic Lake La Cruz, Castile-La Mancha, Spain - LaCruzMarch2015_16m | ecosystem: Environmental > Aquatic > Freshwater > Lake | place: Spain...
CGCTGATCGAGGTTGCCGCGACCCTGCCGCTGGCCACCTCGGGCCTTGTGCTTGGCACCGGGTTGTTTCTGCTGGTCCAGCCCTTTGCCCCGCCAATGACGCTGGCGCTGTCGGTCACCATTCTGGTCAATGTGGCCCTGACGCTGCCCTACCTTTACCGCGTGCTTTTGCCCGAGGCGCGCGCCCTGCACGCCGACTATGGCCGCCTTGCCGACAGCCTGTCGTTGACCGGCTGGCCGCGTCTGCGCTGGCTGATCCTGCCGCGTCTGGCTCGCCCGCTTGGCTTTGGTGCAGGGATTGCGGCGGCCTTGTCGATGGGTGACCTTGGGGTGATCGCCCTATTCGCCGGGGATCGGCAGGCAACCCTGCCGCTGGTCGTCCAGCAACTGACCGGAGCCTACCGGATGGAGGCCGCCGCCGCCGCTGCGCTGATCCTTGTCACCCTGTCCTTCGCCCTGTTCTGGGCCTGCGATGCCGGAGGTCGCCGTGCTGCAGCTTGATCACCTGATCCTGACCCAAGGCGGTTTTCGCCTGACCGCCGACTGGTCCGCCAGCCCCGGCCAGCGGATTGCCATCATCGGGCCGTCAGGTGCTGGGAAATCGACGCTGCTTTCGGCCATCGCTGGCTTCTTCCCCGCAAAAGCGGGTGCAGTGCAATGGAACGGGCAGGACCTTGGCGGGGTTGCCCCCGGGCAAAGGCCGGTGACGATCCTGTTTCAGGACCAAAATCTGTTTCCGCACATGACCGTTGCGCAGAACCTTGGGCTTGGCTTGCGCCCTGACCTGCGGCTATTGCCCGAAGACCGCACCCGTGTTGACGACGCCCTGACCCGCGTTGACCTCCAAGGTTTCGGCCCCCGCCGCCCCGCCCAGCTTTCCGGCGGTCAGGCCAGTCGTGCCGCACTTGCGCGGGCGCTGCTGCGGGCGCGGCCGATCCTGCTGCTGGACGAACCCTTCGCGGCCCTTGGTCCGGCCTTGCGGGCCGAGATGCTGGCTTTGGTCCGCGACGTGGCGACCGAAACAGGGGCACTGGTCCTGATGGTCACCCACGATCCCGAAGACGCGCGTGCCTTGGGCGGCGATACCTGCTTTGTGGCCGATGGCGTGGCGCACGCGCCTGTCGAAACCGCAAAGCTGCTGGCCGATCCGCCAGCCGCCTTGCAGGACTACCTTGGCCGGAAATGAAAAACCCCGCCACGATGGGCGGGGTTTTTGGTATTGAAGGCTGACGGATCAGGCGGTCTTCTTGCCCTTGATCCCGGCCCAGATGCGCTTGTTGGTCAGATACAGCAGCGTCGACAGGATCAGAAGGAAGATCACCGACACGAAACCCGCCTGTTTGCGCGCCATCATGTTCGGCTCTGCCGCCCACATCAGGAACGACGCCACGTCTTCGGCGATGTGGTGGATCGAGTTGTCGTGACCATCGGCATATTCGACCGAGCCATCTTCGATCGGCGGCGACATCTGGATCCAGCCGCCCGGGAAAGCGTGGTTTTCATAAAGCGTCGTGCCAAATTCTTCCTTGGTCTCACCGGTATAGCCGGTCAGCAGCGACACGATGTATTCCGGCCCGCCCATGCCGCGGAACATCTGGTTGATCCCGGTGCCGTAAGGCCCGTGGAACCCGGCCCGCGACTTGGCCATCAACGACAGGTCAGGGGCACCTTGCCCGGTGTTGGCCGGGAAGTTGTCGGTCGGCTTGGCCTCACGCTCTTCGCCGGTTTCCTTGTCGATGACAAAGTATTGCTTGGCATAGGCGCGGACCTGATCTTCCGGAATGCCCGGCCCGCCCGCATCTGACAGGGTACGGATGGGCACATATTTCAGCCCGTGGCAGCCCGCGCAGACCTCGGTGAACACCTGCAGGCCGCGCTGCAGTTGGAACTGGTCAAACGCGCCGAACGGGCCTTCATGGGCGAAGGCCACGTCCTCGATGTGCTGCTCGGCCGTTTCGGCAAGGGCAACGCCCCCCGAAAGGACCAGAACCGACGCGGCGGTAAGTGCGATCTTGCGGAACATGTTCAGTTTCCTCTCACTCGGCCGGATGGCTGTTGGGGCCGTAGTGGGCATTGAAGTCTTCTTCAATCGTCGCGGGTTGTGCCAACGGCTTCTCGATCAGGCCAAGAAGCGGCAAGATGATCAGGAAATAGCCGAACCAGTAGGCCGAAGCGATCAGCGAGATCGTCGCATAGGGTTCGGCCGCAGGCATTGCACCGCACCACATCAGCACCACAAAGTCGATGCACAGCAGCGCAAACCACATCTTGAACATCGGGCGATACCGGCCCGACCGCACCGACGAGGTGTCCAGCCACGGCGCCAGTGCCATGACCAGGATTGCGCCGAACATGACCAGCACGCCGAAGAACTTGGCGTCGATGATGCCAAAGGACACGAACTGTGCGATCTGCACCACCCAGACATCCGCCGTAAAGGCGCGCAGGATGGCGTAGAACGGCAGCAGATACCATTCGGGAACGATATGCGTCGGCGTGGCCAGTGCGTTCGCCTCGATATAGTTGTCGGGGTGGCCAAGGTAGTTCGGCATGAAGCCGACGATGGCAAAGAACACCACCAGGATCACGGCCAGCGCGAACAGATCCTTGATCACGAAGTAGGGCCAGAACGGCACGGTATCGCGGGCGGCTTCTTCTTTCGACCCACGGCGAACCTCGACCCCGGTGGGGTTGTTGTTGCCGGTGGTGTGGAAGGCCCAGATGTGGACAGCAACCAGCGCCGAGATCACGAAGGGAAGCAGATAGTGCAGGCTGAAGAAGCGGTTCAGCGTCGCGTTGTCAACCGCAGGGCCACCCAGAAGCAGGGTCTGGATCGGCTCGCCAATGCCGGGGATCGCGCCGATGATGCCGGTAATCACGGTGGCACCCCAGAAGGACATCTGACCCCAGGGCAGCACATAACCCATGAAGGCGGTTACGATCATCAGGAAATAAATCAGCATCCCGATGATCCAGGTGATCTCACGCGGGGCCTTGTAGCTGCCGTAGTAGAGGCCGCGGAAGATGTGCAGGTAGACGGCAAAGAAGAACAGCGACGCGCCGTTGGCATGCAGATACCGCAGCATATGCCCGCCGTTCACATCGCGCATGATGTGTTCGACGCTTGCAAAGGCCATGTCGACATGCGGCGTGTAGTGCATCGCAAGGACGATGCCGGTGACGATCTGCAAGGCAAGGCAGAAGGTCAGGACAATGCCCCAGATCCACATCCAGTTCAGGTTCTTCGGCGTCGGGATCATGATGGTGTCGTACAAAAGCCCGACGATGGGCAGACGCTTGTACAACCAGCGCTCACCAGACGACTTGGGCTCGTAATGATCGTGCGGAATTCCGGCCATGATTTCTTTCCCTTACCCAAGCTTGATTGTGCTGGCGTCCACCCAGGAAACGGGCGGAATCGGAAGGTTCTCTGGCGCGGGACCCTTGCGGATGCGTCCGGCCATATCATAGTGCGAACCGTGGCACGGGCAGAACCAGCCGCCAAAATCACCCTGATCGCCCAAGGGCACGCAGCCAAGGTGGGTGCAGACACCCATCTGAACGACCCAAGCACCAGCGCCTTCACCCTCGGGCGAGGGGATGGTGCGGTTGCCGTCGGTGGCTTCAGCGGTCTCGTCTGCCAGGTTGGCGTTGCGCGCAACCGGGTCGGGCAGCTTGCCCGCAGCTTCGGCGTCCTGGGTTTGCGCCAATGCGATTTCTTCGCCGGTGCGGTGGCGGATGAACACGGGCTTGCCGCGCCATTTCACCGTCAGCTGCGTGCCGGGATCGACCGTCGAGACATCGACAAGGATCGACGCCAGCGACCGGACATCGGCCGACGGGTTCATCTGGTTGACCAGTGGCCAGACAGCGGCACCTGTTGCAACCGCTCCGGCACCTGCCGTGGCGTAGTACAGGAAGTCCCGCCGAGTGCCTTCGCCGGTGCCTGCGTGATCGTCTGCGTGGGACACGAGAACTTCTCCCCTTTCGGGCCTGCCTTTGCCGACCCATATGACTTGAGAGGTCATGGAAAACCATACCCCGTCCGGCGCGTGTTTAGCCAAGCCGTCAAGGCTCGTCCAGCGGACAAAGGCGCGCAGGGCAGCAAATCTTCTGCGCTGACCCGCAAATCGGCAAGACCTCAGCGGGCACTTTGCCCGGAAAGGTCATATGCGGCGGCTGATGTTGGCAACCTCGGGTCAACTGAAAGATATGATTCCGTGCGGAATCCTTGCTAATCACTTTTGTCGGCGTGAAATTCGCGCCCGTTTGTCTGGGGCGAATGATGTTCGGAAAGATCCTGCGATCGCTGGCTATGGTGCATCTGGTGCTTGGGTTGATTGTGGCAACTCTTGTCATGACCGAGCCGTCCGTGCGACGTTACGGCGACAATCTTCAGATTGCGTTGCCGCTACTGGCCTGGGGCTGTTCGGCGACAAGTGGCGGAGGCAAGGAGTTCGCAGTGCGCTTTGTAACAATGCTCGGAATCACCCATGGGTCAAAAGCCATTCTGGGAGACGCTTCGTTGAACCTCCGACCCAACGGGGGCGACAAGGGCTTTCCGTCGGGCCACACCTCTGCTGCGGCCTTCGGGGCAAGCTCGCTTGTCCATGACTGCCTTCGCAAGAATCCGGTAGCGCAAGGAATCGTCCTGCTGTCTGCGGCGTTTGTTGGCGGATCAAGGATCGAGGTCCGTGCCCACACGATCTGGCAGGTGCTTGCTGGAGCCTTCCTTGGCTGGGGGGCTGATCGTCTGTTGCGGTCTGATTCTGCAGTTCGACGCCGGGCCGTCGCGGGGCTGACCCGCGCTGGAACCGCCGTGTCGAGGGTGTTGACCCTGTCGGCACGGGCTATTTACCGCGCGGTTTTGGTTGCCGCCACCTGTCTGATCGTTGTTCCGGCTGCGATGCCGGCACGGGCCGAGATCGAGATTTCAGTTTACACCGGCGGCCAGACTGCGCCGCACAGCACGATTACCCATTCCACGCTGGGCGAGGAGACCGTCGGTTGGCTGGGGAAATCCTTCGAGATGCCGCCCTACTGGGGCTTGCGAGCGACCTCTTGGCGGAATGACCGCTTTGGCTTTGGCCTCGAAGTGAACCACGTCAAGGTCTATGCCGATGATCCAGCCGCTTATGGCTACGACGTGCTAGAAATGACTGATGGCCTGAACATCCTGACCGCCAACATCTGGCGCCGTTGGCAGTCCGACAGCCGCTGGACGCCTTATGCCGGCGCCGGCATCGGCGTTGCCATTCCACATGTCGAAGTGCAACCAACTGGCGACGTGTTGACGTTCGGCTACCAGTTGACCGGTCCTGCCGCACAACTGGTTGCAGGCGCGGCCTGGGAGATCAGCGCGAAATGGTCTGTTTTCGGCGAATACAAGGGAACATGGTCCAGCCATGTGATGGATCTGGATTCAGGTGGCACATTGAAGACCGACATCATCACCAACGCGGTCAACATTGGTCTGAGCTACAAGTTCTAGGTCGGCGTTCAGCCGGGCGGCAATGTCGCGAGCATCGACGGCCGCCCGGCAAAGCGATCGTACCAAGCGACCAGGGTGGGGTGACCTGACCGCCAGTCGCGGTCTGAATGCCGGAAATCCAGGTAGCCAAGCGCGCAGCCCAGCGCGATCTGGCCCATGTCGATTTGACCGGAAAGGTGCGCCATCCAGCGGGTCTCGACTGCGGTCAGCGCGCGGTCGATCTTGTGCCACTGCCCCTCAGCCCAGTCGTGGGACCGTGACCCCTCGGGCCGGACATGGAATTCATAGCGGATCAGAACCGCAGCCTCGGTTATTCCTTCGGCTGTGGCCTCAAGCGTCAGCGTTTCCCAAAGCCGGGGCGCGGCGGGGTAAAGGCCGGCCTTCAGCACCTCGTCGAGATACCGGGTGATGACCCGGCTGTCGTAGATTGCGACCCCGTCGTCAGTCTCTAGCGCCGGAATCTTGCCCAAGGGATTGCTGTCGATCGGCATGGCATCGGGTTTAAGCGGGCTTACCGCTGCCGGGATCAACTCGACACGGTCGGTGGCACCGGCCTCGTTCAACAGGACCATGACCTTGCGGACAAAGGGCGAAGCTGCCGTGTGGTAAAGTTTCATTCGTTCCTCTGCCGCAGACGCAGGCGGGCCATCAGACCGGCATCGAACTCCCAGGTCCTGCCCCGGAACCGGATCACCCGGCGCAGGCGGGCGGTGGCGTTGGTCTGGCTGTCGGCTCCACCGTCAGCGGCCCGATCAGCCGGACGGTGCAGCGACAACCCCTCGCCCAGATCGTCGAACGCATCCTCGGCGCGCTGATCGGTGCGGCCGGGATGGGTGCGGGCGCGAACCCAGCGCGTCAGGGCAAAGGTCGTGGTCGCGACCATGCCGATACGCAAGGCAATCGGCAAAAGCGGGGCAAGCGGCAGCGGCATCAGACCCTCCATACAGACAGGAAGGACAAGTTTAGGGCCGGGGCCGACCCCTGTAAACGAAAACCGGACGTCTCAGGTCTCCGGCTTCTCCCGCATAAGTGCCGCAATGGCCTGCGCGGCGGCGTCGCCTTTGGCCAAAGCCTCGGCGGCGCGGGCGCGAACCTCGGGCGGTTTGTTCTGGTTCAGCTTCCAGGTCCCGTCGACCGCCACGATCCGCAGCCGGAACGGCAGGATCATCCGTAGCATCCTGTCCTTCGCACCCTCGGTCATCTTGGCACTGGTCCAGGGGGTCTTGCCGATGATGCGCTGCTCATGCTCTGCCGACAGCTCATCGACATGTGTCCCCAAAGCCTGCGGAGGAAGCGGTTCCAGCACGCCCCGCAGATGCACGGCGACGTAGTTCCAGGTAGGGACCTGATCGGGAACCTGCGCATGCGGCCCATACCAGTCGGGCGAGATATAGGTATCCGGGCCGGACACCATCAGAACCGCAGAGGCCGGCAACTCGGACCGGGCGATTGCATTCGACCGGGCCAGGTGCAGGTCGGCAAAGCTGGCATCTTCGGACAAAAGGAACGGCACATGCGCGGCCAGCGGACCGTCAGGACCGTTTACCGAAAGGATGCCGAAACCTCGCGCCCGGGCAAATGCCAGGTTGCGGTCACGGGACGTCTGGCGGAAAGCGGGATTGGGGTGCATGGCCCTGACCGTGATCGTTGGTGACCAGCGCTTGTCGAATCGAACGGCATGCGCCGCAAGCTTTTTGTCTCGCCTCTGCGCGAAGGCGCGCAACCGGCTCGGCCAAGCCTCCGGCGGGAGTATTTGGGAAAAGAGCAAAGCGCGAGAAAGACAAAGGCCGCCAGGGTTGCCCCGTGGCGGCCGTTTGATCCGGTTGCTCGTGCGCAGATCAGCCCTGACGGGCCTTGTAGCGCTTTTGCGTCTTGTTGATCACATAGACGCGGCCTTTGCGGCGCACGACCTGGCAATCGCGATGACGCGTCTTCAGCGAGCGGAGCGAGTTGGAAACCTTCATGGTCGTCCTCCTTCTACGCGGCGCAAGCGCGCCAGATTGAAATCCAAGTCCCCAACCGGGAACGGCGAATGGTGGGCGGTACTGGGATCGAACCAGTGGCCACTACGATGTCAACGTAGTGCTCTACCGCTGAGCTAACCGCCCACGCAGCCAGCGCGACCCCACCTTGCCCCCTTCGGTGAAACGAAAAGGACGCGGGCGAAACCGCGTCGGTCAGGGCGGGTCTATAATGACAAGCGCCGGGGCCTGCAAGGGGTTTTGGCTTTTCAAATTCTGTCGCTATATCATCTGGAACCTGTGAGGTCCGACGTGTCGACGCATGAGACCGAAGCCTATGTGCTGTGCCGCCCCGAACGGCAAACCAGCAATGTGATCTTCGCCTCGCCCCATTCCGGGCGGGACTATCCGGTCGATTTTCTGGCCAGGGCCTTGCCGGACCATCTGGCGATCCGGTCGTCCGAGGATGCCTTTGTCGACCGGCTGTTCGACATGGCGCCTGCGCTTGGCGCTCCGCTGCTGCTGGCGCGGCTGCCAAGGGCCTATATCGACCTGAACCGGGCCGCGGACGAGCTTGATCCGGCGGTGATCGAAGGGATCACCCGCGCGCCGCACAATCCGCGGGTCTCGTCGGGGCTGGGGGTGATTCCCCGTGTCGTGGCGGGGGGGGCGGGCGATCTATCGCGGCAAGCTGTCCCTGGCCGAAGCCGAGGCGCGGATCCGCCAGCACTGGCACCCCTACCACGCGGCGCTGGGCGGGCTGGTCGAGGAGACGCGGGAAACGTTCGGTGAGGCGGTGCTGATCGACTGCCATTCGATGCCACACGAGGCGATCGAGGCGCATACAAGGTTGGGCCAGCCCCGGCCGCAGGTGGTTCTGGGCGATCGATTCGGTGCGGCCGCCGGGCGCGAGGTGATGGACCGGCTGGAGGCGGCCTTTGCCAGTGCCGGTCTGCGGGTCGCGCGGAATGCGCCCTTTGCCGGTGCCTATGTGACGCAGGCCTACGGTCGGCCCTCACGCGGGGTGCATGCCGTACAGGTGGAAATCGATCGGGCGCTGTATATGGATGAGGCGCTTGTCCGGCCGCTGCCGGGGTTTGCCGCCTTTCGCGAGACGATTGGCGGGGTCGTGGCCGGGTTTCTGGACGAGGCCGGGTCTGGTCAGGCTTTGGCGGCGGAGTAATCCCGCAGAACTAGCGCAGCGCCCGGCCCTTGATGATCGCATCCGAACCGAACTTGGCGCGGATCGCGTCGGTGGCGCGCTCCGCCGCCGCCCGCAGGCGGGCATCGGGGTCCAGCAGGTCCTGGGCAAGGTCGGCCTGATCTTCCGGGGCAAGGTCCGAAATGCCGACGCCGATCAGCCGGAAGGGCCCCGTGGTGCCCGCCCGGTCGAACAGGTCCCGCGCGGCGCGGTAGATGCGGTCGGTCAGCTGGGTCGGGTCAGACAGCGCATGGCGACGGCTGATCAGCTGGAAATCGCCGCGCTTCAGCTTCAGCGTCACGGTGCGGCCAGAAAGGTGCTTGGCCTTGGCCCGGTCGGCGACCTGTTCGGCCAGCCGCCAGATATGCCCGTCCAGAAGGTCGGGGTCGGTGGTATCTTCAAAGAACGTCGTCTCCTTCGAGATCGACTTCAGCTTTTCATCCCGGTTCACCCGCCGCGTATCAAGGCCCCGCGCAAGGTGCCAAAGCCGGTTGCCCATGCTGCCGAACCGTGCGCCAAGATCGGCGCGGTCCCAGCGCAACAGGTCGCTGATGGTGCGGATGCCTGCCGCTTCCAGCGCAGTCTGCGCAGCCTGACCCACGCCCCAGATGATGCGGACGGGTTTCGGTTTCAGGAAATCCGCCGTCTCAACCCTGCCAATCACCGAAAACCCGCGCGGTTTGTCCTGGTCACTGGCAATCTTGGCCAGAAACTTGTTGTGGCTTAGCCCGACTGATCCGGTCAGCCCCAGCTCGTCCTCCATCCGTTTGGTCAGCCGCGCCAGCATCACCGCAGGGGCAGCGCCATGCAGGCGGGCGGTGCCGGTCAGGTCCAGAAACGCCTCGTCCAGCGACAAGGGTTCGATGGCGGGGGTCATCGCCTCCATCATCGCCCGGATCGCGCGGCTGGCTTCGGTATAGGCCGAGAACCGGGGCTTCACGACCACTGCGTCGGGGCACAGTTTCAGCGCCTGAAACATCGGCATTGCCGACCGCACGCCCTTGATCCGCGCGATATAGCAACAGGTCGACACCACGCCGCGATGCCCGCCGCCCACGATCACCGGCTGGTCACGCAGATCAGGATTGTCGCGCTTTTCGACCGAGGCGTAAAAGGCGTCGCAATCCATATGGGCGATGGACAGGCTGGCCAGTTCAGGATGCGACACCATGCGCGGCGACCGGCAGGCAGGACATCGCGCCGGAGAGCCATCTCCGTCGATCAGCGTCAGGCAATCGCGGCACAGGCTGGGCATGCGCGCAAGACTAGCGCGCGGGCGCGGGTCACATCAAGCGTCCCCCGTCCGCCTTTCGTCGCGCAGACGGTCCATGTAGGTCCGTAGCAGCGCCACGCGTTTCGGCCGGAAGCTTTCATTGGTCAGGCGGACATCGGTCATCTGCAGAACCTTGAAGCGCCGGAAATCCTGCCGCAGGCAGCAAAAGGCCAGACAGATCACCTCGCGGTCAAGGAATACCGTGCCAAGCGGCCAGATCCGGCGGTCTGAGGTTTGGCCCTGCACGTCGCTATAGGTCAAGTCCACCGCCCGCTCCTCCCAGGCCGCTTCGCGCAACAGGTGCAGGTGCGACGGCGCGGGTATTCGCGGCTGATAGCGGTAGGACCGGCTGACGGCGTGGATTGCCTGACGCTGCACCCGGTCGGGCAGGGTGGCGATGATCTTGGCCTGCGCTTCGGCGGCAGCCCGGGCCAGCATCGGATCGCCCGAAAGTGTCACCTCGGCCAGACCCAGAACCAGCGCTTCGACCTCCAGCCTTGTGAACATCTGCGGCGGCAGGGCAGGGTCTTCGGTCAGGGTGTAACCAAGCCCGGCCTCACCGTCGATCAGCGCACCACCTGCCCGCAATGCCCCGATGTCGCGGTACAGCGTGCGTTCCGAAACCCCGGTCTCGGCCGCCAGACGTGCAGCGGTCACCGGCTGCGGCAGCATCCGGAACGCAGTCAGCAGGCGAAACAAACGGTCGGCGCGGGGCATCGGGTCCTGACAGGTTCTGACAGCAGGCTTCCAGCATAACGGCAGCATCGGATCACACAAGGAGACACAACATGCTGACCTTTTTCCACGCCCCGAAATCGCGGTCTTCCGCGATTCTGACCCTGATCGAGGAGATGGGCATCGCCGACCGGGTCAACACCCGGATCGTCGACATCCCCCGCATCATGACCGGCACCGGCGCACCCGACCCGGCCAACCCGCACCCGGAAAAGAAGGCCCCCTGTCTGGTGCATGATGGCCACATCATCACCGAACGCGGGGCGATCATCACCTATCTGACCACGCTTTTCCCCGGCCCGATGGCCCCTGCCGTGGGCACTCCGGCCTGGGGCAGCTTTCTGACCTGGATGAACTGGTATCAGGGCGTGATGGAGCCGGTTCTGGTGCTGGACTACGCGCAGGCCAGCCACCCGTCCCTGACCGCCACCTTCCGCGGCGTGCCGGAAATGACCGACCGCATCCGCGCGGCGCTGGAAAACGGGCCGTGGCTGTTGGGCGATACCTTTTCGGCGGCCGATCTTCTCGTGCATTCGCCCTATGCCTGGTTCGGCAACACGCCCGATGAGCCGCTGATTCAGGACTGGGTGGCACGCTGCATGGCGCGGCCCGCCCGGCTTAAGGTGCTGGCCGACGACCAGACGTTGATGGATCAGGCCGTGGCGGCCTGAAGCGCCAGGTCCATCAGTGCCTTGATCTCTGCCTTGGCCGTGCCGGCGACGATGCGGCCAAGTTCCTGATCGCCTTTCAGAACCACAAGGGTCGACCGACGCGGGATGTTCAACTGCGTGACCAGATCGCCTTCGCCCCACAGGTCCCAATCAACGTTGATAAAGCTGATCGCCGAGGCATAGGCCGGGTCCTCCGCCAGCAGCGCGTTGATCACCCGCTCCTGCGCGGCGCAGGTCGAACACCAGCTGGCCTTGAAGTCCAGAAACACGGTCTTGCCCGCCGCCAGTTCGGCCTTCAGCAGGTCCGGTGAGTAGTCGGTGGTGGCATGGGCCACGATGGGCATGGCCAGCGTGACAGCAGCGGTGGCAATTAGAAAGTCGCGACGGTTCATCATTCTCTCCTTCAAAGGGAAACACTCAGATCAATCAGCCAGGCGGGCAAGGTGTTGACCAGCCAGGCCTCGGCGGCGTGGTGCAGCCGGAACAGGATCGCCAGACCGACGGCGAGGAAGATCGCGCCCATGATCGGTTTGGCCCGTTCAGCCAGACGCCGCAGCCCTGACCGGTTGCGCATGACCAGCGACCGGGCCCCATAGCCCAGCGCCAGAATGACTGTCGCCACTCCGGCGGCAAAGGCGGCCATGATCGCCCCGGCCCAAGGCAGGCTTTGGCCCTGACTGGCCAGACTGATCGCCCCGCCAAGGGTCGGGCCGACGCATGGGCTCCAGACCGCGCCCAAAAGCAAACCTGCCAGTGCCTGACCTTTCAGGCCCGACCGGTCGATCCGGTCAATCCCGGCATCGGCACTGGCGGCAAACCCGGCGGTTGCCGTGGCGAACCCGGCATTCAGGCGCGGCACCAGAAGGATCAGACCAAAGCCGATCATCATCCACGCCCCGGCACGCGCCACTGTCTGGTCGTTCAGACCAAGCGCCTGCCCCGCAGCGGCAATCGTCAGCCCCAAGACCACGAACCCGCCCGCCATTCCACCCGCCAAAGCCACCGGCCCCAACCGATGCGCCTGCAAGGCCGAGGCCAGCACGATGGGCAACACCGGCAGGACGCAGGGGTTGATCAGGGTCAAAAGCCCGGCCAGATATGCAAAGATCAGGTCCATCGGGCGACCATACCGGCACCCTGCCGACTGTCATCCAAAGCTTTCGTAAGCGGGCGTGAGGCAGCGTGACAGGCTTGAAACATTGGCCACCGCCCCGACCACACTTATGCGGCTGGCGGCTCCCACAGTTCTATCGGAGTGCCTTCAGGATCGTGGATGCGCGCAAAATGGCCATAGGTCCCGTCGCCGTCCCAGTCCGCGCGCGTCTCGACCGCGATGCCTGCCGCCTCAAGCTCCAAGATCAGCCCGGCCAACCCTTCGACCCGCAGGTTCAGCATCCACTGCTTGTCAGCCGCAAAGTAGTCGGTCGTGGCCTTGAACGGCGAAAACACCGTCGGCCCGGCCTCTTGCATCCAGATCGCCACATCTGGCTGGGTGATGCCAAGATGCAGGCGATACCAGTCGTTCAGCGCCGCCGGATCGCTGGCGCGAAAGAATATCCCGCCAATTCCTGTAACTCGCCCCATGTCACTTCCTCCAAGGGTGAATTGCGTTCAGTAGAATTCAAGCTGCACATCGACCGCGTTTGCAAGAACTATCCCTGCCTCGACGTGCAGCATGAATGTTCGCACTTGATCAAACGCAATTCGCTCCATGCAAAAGGGCCGCCCCTTGGGCGACCCTCTCACGAATTCGAAATCTCGCAAAGGCTCAGCCGTTGACAACGTCTTTCAGCGCCTTGGCGATGGCGAACTTGACCTGACGGTCGGCGGGCTTTTGCATCTGCTCACCCGTGGCCGGGTTGCGGACCATACGCTCGGGGCGGGCCTTGCAGGCCACTTTGCCAAGACCCGGCAGTGTGATCGAGCCGCCAGCCGCGACTTCGGTCGCCACGACCGATGCAATCGCGTCCAACGCTGCATTTGCGGTCTTCTTGTCAGAGCCCATGGCTTCCGCCACAGCGGCAACCAGTTGGGTCTTGGTCATCGGTTTGGACATTGGATCATCCTTTGTGTTGTTCTTTTAAAGCCAAATGCCCGCGAACTGCAGGCGAACTAATTCCGGAAACGAGTCCCTATTCCAGACACACAGTTTCAGGGCCATAATCAAGCCCTGAACGCTGAAATCGTGGATTCTGGCGTGATTTTCGCGGTTTTAAAGGAAGGCGGTTTCCTCGAAGCTGCGCAGTTTGCGGCTGTGCAGTCGGGCCAGAGGTGCCTCACGCAGGCGTTCCATCGCGCGGATACCGATCTGAAGATGACGGCTGACCTGCGTCTTGTAAAAGTCGCTGGCCATGCCGGGCAGCTTCAGCTCGCCATGCAGCGGCTTGTCCGAGACACACAACAGCGTGCCGTAAGGCACCCGGAACCGAAACCCGTTGGCGGCAATCGTGGCGCTTTCCATGTCCAGCGCAACGGCACGGGATTGCGACAACCGGCGCACCGGACCAGAGTGGTCGCGCAGCTCCCAGTTGCGGTTGTCGATGGTGGCCACCGTGCCGGTCCGCATGATGCGCTTCAGCTCATACCCCTCCAGCTGGGTCACTTCGGCCACCGCCTTTTCCAGCGCGATCTGGATTTCCGCCAGCGCCGGGATCGGCACCCAGACCGGCAGGTCATCGTCCAGCACATGGTCATCGCGCAGATAGGCATGGGCCAGCACAAAGTCGCCCAAGGACTGGCTGTTGCGCAAGCCAGCGCAATGGCCAACCATCAGCCAGGCATGCGGCCGCAGGACCGCGATATGGTCCGTCGCGGTCTTGGCGTTCGACGGACCCACGCCGATGTTGACCAGAGTGATCCCCTGCCCATCCGCCCGCTTGAGGTGATAAGTCGGCATCTGCGGCATCTTGGCGACGGGGGCAAGCACCCCGTCCGGCGTCGTGATCACCTGATTGCCGGTGGCGACAAAGGCGGTATAGCCCGAGGCCGGATCGCCCAGCACAGAACGGGCATAGGCCTCGAACTCGTCGACGTAGAACTGATAGTTGGTGAACAGGACGTGGTTCTGAAAATGCTCGGGGTCGGTCGCGGTGTAATGTGACAGCCGCGCCAGACTGTAATCCACCCGCTGCGCCGTGAACGGGGCCAGCGGGGCCGACCCGTCAGGATAGCGCGTCAGCACCCCGTTGACGATGTCGTCATTGGTGGTCGCCAGATCCGGCACGTCGAACACATCGCGCAAGGAGAACTCCATCACCCCGTCATGTGGCACCGACTGCCCGGCCATGGCGAAATGGATCGGAATCGGCGTGTCCGAAGCACTGATCTCGACTGATACGCCATGGTTTTCAACCAGAAGCTCGATCTGCTGGATCAGATAGTTGCGAAACAGGTCGGGCCGCGTGACCGTGGTCGCATAGGTCCCGGGGCTGGAGACATGGCCAAAAGACAGGCGCGAATCGACCTTGTCGAAACTGGCAACCGTCAGCCGAATCTCAGGGTAAAACGCACGGACCCGCTGGCCGGGATGGCCCTTGGCCAGGGTCTTGGCGAATTCCTGTGCCAGAAAGCCCGTCGCTTCGGTGTAGATCACCTCAAGCAGATCAACCGCTGCTGCCGCATCGGTAAAGCTTTGGTGCGCCCGTGCCGGTGGGCTAAGCGTGTCGGTCGGTTGGTCGTCCTGCATCTTGTGTCCTGTATTTGATCCGGCATTAAAGCCGAAACCGGGACCTCTCCGCAAGTGAAGCCATTGTGACGGTCGTCCAGCGCCCCCATCCCGGCCCCCATCGACCGCAAATTGCTGCTGCGGACTTGCACCTTCCGGCGCTCCCTCCGATAGTCGGACCCATGCCTACACTCCTTTCCCTTGGCCACGGCTACTCTGCCCGCGCCCTTGCCCGCCTGCTGGTCCCGCAAGGCTGGCGGGTGATTGGCACCACACGCAACGCGGCCAAGGCCCAGGTGTTTCAGGCCGAGGGGGTGGAACCCCTGCTCTGGCCAGCCGATCTTGGCCCGGCACTGGGTCAGGCGACCCATATCCTGGCCTCGGCCGCCCCGGACGGCCGGGGCGATCCGTTCCTGCAAGGCACGCCCGACATCGCCCGCTCTGGCGCGGTCTGGGTCGGCTATCTGTCGACAACCGGTGTTTACGGCGACCACAAAGGCGCCTGGGTGGACGAGGCAACCCCCCTGACCCCCGCCTCCGACCGTGGCCGCCAAAGGGTGCTGGCCGAGGCTCAGTGGCGCGCAACCGGCTTGCCGGTCCACATCTTCCGGCTGGCAGGCATCTATGGCCCGGGCCGGGGTCCGTTCGAAAAAGTGCGCGACGGCACGGCACGAAGGATCATCAAGCCCGGTCAGGTCTTTGGCCGCATCCATGTCGACGACATCGCGCAGGTGCTGTTGGCGTCCATCAGCCGCCCCAACCCCGGTGCCGCCTACAACGTCTGCGACGACAACCCTTGCCCGCCCGAAGAAGTGCTGGCCCATGCAGCACAGCTTCTGGGCCTGCCGGACCCGCCCGCTGTCGATTTCGACACTGCAGACATGACCGAGATGGCCCGCAGCTTTTACGGCGAATCGAAGCGCACCCGGAATGACCTGATCAAGACGGAACTTGGGGTTCACCTGCGCTATCCCGACTATCCCGCAGGTCTGCAGGCCCTGTTGCAGGAAGAAATCACGCAGACCTGACCACAAATCTGATCGCAGCCCAAACCCCACAAAATTTGCCTAAAATTGCGCTTCCTCTTGGAAAAAATACTCCACGGGGAGCGCGAGGGCTGTGAAACCCCTCGCTTGGGCCGGGGGGAGCGCGAGGGCTGTGAAACCCCTCGCTTCCGCAGGCTCAGTGCCGGAACGCCTGATCGCCCCAGACTTCGGCAACCCGCGCGTCCCGGCCACACGCCTCACGATAGAACTTGTAGGCGTTCGACTGTTTCTTCGGCCCGGCCCGGGTCAGGATGAAGCCGGTCCCCTTGTAATAATCCTGGTGATAGTCCTCGGCGACCCAGAAGGTTTTCGCCGCCTTTACCGGTGTCACAACCTTCGTGCCAAGCACCGCCTCGGCATCCGTCACCGCCGCCAGCGCCGCCGCTTTCTGGTCTGCCCCCGCCGCAAAGATCGCCGTGCGGTAGGCGTCGCCCCGGTCGCAGAACTGCCCGCCTGCATCCAGCACATCGACCGACCGCAGGAACTTGGCCATCAGCTCGGCGTAGGAAATCACCGCGTTGTCAAAGGTGATCTCGACCGCCTCATAGTGCCCTTCATGGTTGTCATAGGTCGGGTTCTCTGACGATCCACCCGTATAGCCGGACACCACACTTTTCACGCCCTTGACGCTTTCAAAGTCCGATTCCACGCACCAGAAACAGCCGCCGGCCACGATGGCCTTTTCCGTCTCGGCCGCAGCCGCCCCGGCAAGGCCCAGCCCCACCGCAATCGCCAGTTTCCACATGATCTGCTCCCTGTCCCGTTGCCGGGGACCCTGAGGCCATACCCCGCTCCGGTCCACTCACCGGCGCGTGAGGTCACCAAAGGGTGATCGGCCCGCAGCTTAAGGTGACGCCACCGGAATGCAGGCTGCAGGATCAGCCTCGGGCAGCGGGCATCGCACAGGCCCCGTCGCGCGCCCTGACGGGACAAGGATCACCTCGGTCGCGCTTCGGACCGTCAGGACCAGTCCCGGCACCAGCCCCACGCGCGACCGGGCATCGGCACGGAACGCCGCATCTATGCCGATGATTCCGCCGAACAGCTTTAACAGTGCCGGGTTCTCGCCCAGGTTCAGGTGGCCGGTTCCGACATTGTAGGCAGCCGTGTCCAGATAGGTCACCGGCAGGTCCGCTATCCCTTCAAGGTTGTCCAGACTGCCCAGCCGCCCCTGTCCACCAGCAAGCGCTGCCGAAATCCCCAGAACCCGGTCCCGAGAGCTTCCGAAGATCACGAAGGGCTGCGGCAGATCGCCAATGTCGCGCGCCTGCGACCGGAAGACATCGATGTCGACATCCGGCGCGATCAGAACAACACCCGCCAGATGGTCCAGCGCATGCGACCCGTCGCGCAGCACCATCTGGCGCAGCGTCTCCATCGTCACCAGCGCCCCCATGGAATGCGCAACGATGACGATTTCCTTTGCCCCGGCGGCAACCATTTCGCCCAGCAGGTCTTCCAGCCCGCTGCGGGCGAACAGGGCCGACTCCCGGTCATGCACATAGCCCAGCGCCGACCCGCGTGACGGCCAGGCGTAATGCACCGCCACCCCCGGCACCGCCAGATCATGGTGCATCTGCGCGACCCGGTAGACGCCTTCGGCCATGGTGTTGTTGAAGCCATGCACATAGACTACCGCGCCGGTCTGGCCGCGATTTGCCATCTCGTCTTGCAGGGCCAGACGGAAATCCGTTGCCGACGCAAAGCGGCTTTCATCCAGCACCAGAAAATCCCGGGTGGCATCGGGCTTGCGGGTACGGGGCGGCCAATTCAGTTCTCCCAACTCGCGGTCCGGCGGGATCGACACCGCATAGCGCAGGAAACTGGCCCGGTCCGCGCGTTCAAAGCCAAAGCCCTCTGGCCCGTCAAGCCGTGTGGTGGCAACAAAAATCGCTTCTGGCTGACCTTCTACCGTTCCCGGCGGGGCTTGGGTGAAATCTCCGCGCGCCGCACAGCCAGCACACAGGAGGAGAACCAGAACCAGCCGACGCAAGGGGCACCTCAGGGATTTGCGCGAACCCTCTGCCCTTCGGCGGGCCGGGTCAAGCACGGGCCGGTCGGAACGGCAAACCCTTGCAGCCAACATACCCCCCAACCCCGAACAATCCCCCTTGGCCAAGTCCGCGACGCACCTTAGCGTGGCCGCGCACAGGAAAGGCCCACGACCATGACCGACCACGTTTCCACCCATCAGGCGGAAGAGGATGCCCGCAACGACCAGATCCTGATCTGGGTCGACGGTGCGCTGAAACCCAAGGCGCAAGCCGTGGTCAGTGTCTACGATTCCGGTTTCATGCTGGGCGATGGCGTGTGGGAGGGGATCCGGCTTTACAACGGCAAATGGACCTTCCTTGACGAACACATCGACCGCTTGTTCGAAGCGGCCAAGGCGATTGATCTGGATATTGCCCGCACCAAGGATCAGGTCATTGCAGCCGTCCTTGAAACGCAAACCGCCAACCGCATGACCAATGACGCGCACGCCCGCCTGATGGTCACCCGCGGCGTCAAGACCCGGCCCTTCCAGCACCCGAAGCTTTCCCAGCAAGGCCCGACCATGGTCATCATCATGGAGCATTCGCGGCAAAAGCTGCCGCGCCCGATCACCCTTGCCACCGTCCCCCACCTGCGCGGCCTGCCGATGACGCAAGACCCCAAGCTGAACAGCCACTCCAAGCTGAACTGCATCCTTGCCTGCATCGCCGCCCAAAAGGCCGGCGCGGATGAGGCCTTGATGCTGGATGTGCATGGCTTTGTGAACACCACCAACGCCTGCAACTTCTTTATCGTAAGAAAAGGCGAGCTTTGGACCAGCACCGGCGATTACTGCATGAACGGGATCACCCGCCAGAAGGTGCTGGATCTTGCCCGCGCCAACGGGATTACCGCGCGGGAAAAGAACTTTTCCCTTGTAGACACCTATGGCGCGGATGAGGCGTTTCTGACTGGCACCTTCGGCGCTCAGACCCCCGTCAGCAACATCGACGGTCGCCAGATCGGCACCGGCCAGATGGGTCCGGTGACCGAACGTCTGCGCGGGCTTTACAAGACACTGGTAGGGGCCTGAGCCATGCAGAAAGCCGACCGTTCCCTTCACCTGCGCGCCCGCACCTTCCTGCGGGCCGAAAACTGCGACGTCGCAGACCTTGCCGCCCTGTGCGGTCAGAAAACCGACCGCGCCGATTATCCGCTTGCCGCAGACCTTGCCAAGGGCGTGCTGGTCTATGATTGCCCCGCCCTTTTGCCGCAACTGTCAGATCCTAGCTTTGCCGATACCCTGATGGCCGAATGGGCCGACGCTTTCCAGAACGGCCCCGGCGTTTTGGTGCTGTCTGGGGCCGAACCTGACCTTGCCATGATCGACCGCGCGAGCGCCATCTTCCGCGAGCTGATTGCCCGGCAGAACGCCGCTGGCACGGGTGGCGGCGACCATTTCGCCAAGCCGGGCGCGAATGACCGGCTGTGGAACAGCCTTGAAAAGCATTGCCTTGCCGACCCCGTGAATTTCGCCCGCTACTACGCCAACCCCTTCCTTGCGCTGGTCTCTCAGGCCTGGCTTGGCCCCTACTACCAGATGACCGCGCAGTTGAACGTGGTGAACCCCGGCGGGGCCTCCCAATCCCCTCACCGCGACTATCACCTTGGTTTCCAATCGGCGGATGCCGTGGCGCGCTACCCCTCCCATGTCCACCGCTTCTCGCCCATGCTGACGCTGCAAGGGGCCATCGCCCATGTCGATGCCACGATCGAGGCCGGGCCGACCCTCCTCCTCCCGCACAGCCAGAAGTACGAGCCCGGCTATCTGGCCACCAGCCGCCCCGATTTCCGCAGCTATTTCGACGCCCATGCCGTGCAACTGCCGCTGAAGAAGGGCGATATGCTGTTCTTCTCTCCGGCGCTGTTCCACGCCGCAGGCACCAACCACACCACCGACGTCAAGCGCATGGTAAACCTCTTTCAGGTCTCATCCGCCTATGGCCGCGCGATGGAAAGCATCGACCGCACCGCGATGTGCAAGGCGCTTTTCCCCGCACTTCTGGCCGCAAACCTGACCGAAACCCAAACCGCCAACGCCATCGCCGCCTGTGCCGAGGGCTACAGCTTCCCGACCAACCTTGACCGCGATCCACCCGTCGGAGGCCTTGCGCCAAGGTCACAAGCCGCATTGATGCACGAGGCACTTGCCGCCCGCTGGACACCCGAAACGTTCACCGCCGCCCTCGACGCCCAAGCCGCAAAGCGCCTGCCATGAAAGTTGCCCCGACTCGCATTGCCATGTGGTCCGGCCCCCGGAACCTGTCCACCGCCCTCATGTATGCCTTCGCGTCGCGCCCCGACTGCGCCGCGACGGATGAACCCTTTTATGCGGCCTACCTGCAAGCCATCGGCATCGACCACCCGATGCGGGACAAGGTCATCGCCAGCCAGCCTACCGATCCGGCACAGGTGGCAGCCCTTTGCACCGGGCCGAACCCGAACGGCAAGGCGCACTGGTATCAAAAGCACATGACCCTGCACATGATCCCGGCCTTTGACCGTGGCTTTCTGAAGGACCTTTCCAACGCCTTCCTGATCCGCCACCCCGCCCGCGTCATCGCCAGCTACGCCAAGAAGCGCGAAGCCCCGACCCTGGCCGACATCGGCTTTATACAACAGGCCCAGCTGTTCGATCAGGTTGCCGACCTGACTGGCACCGCCCCGCCGGTCATTGCCGCCGAAAGCATCCGCGCCAACCCGCGTGCGGCGCTAACCCAACTGTGCGACGCACTTGACCTGTCCTTTGACGATGCCATGCTGTCCTGGCCTGCCGGTCCCAAACCGCATGACGGGGTCTGGGCACCGCACTGGTATAATGCCGTCCACAGATCCACTGGCTTTGAAGACCCCGAAGGTCCGCTTCCCGACCTGCCCGCCGATTACCAGCGCCTCGCCGATCAGGCCCTGCCCGCCTACGAACGCCTTGCCGCCCATGCGATCTGAAAGGTCCGACCCATGCGCCATGCCCTTCTTGCCTTTGCACTCCTGACCCAACCAGCCCTTGCTGAAATCTCGCTGCAGGACGCGACTGCGGGCATGGACCTTGTCCCTTGCGAGCTGTCGAACCTTGCCTGCACTACGATGACCCTGCCGCTTGATCCGCGCGGGAATGATCCGGACCAGACCATCGACATCACCTTTGCCCTGGCCTTCGCCAATGTCGAAAGCCGGGGGATCATGTTCTACTTTGTCGGCGGTCCCGGCGGGTCTGGCCTTGCCTCGGCCGACAATTACCTTTCGGCCTTCGATGTCAGCCTGACCGATTATACCGACGTCGTCTTTGTCGATCAGCGCGGCACCGGCCCCGACCACGGCCTGACCTGTCCGGTGGCCCAAGCCCGGTTCGATATCGCCCCCGCCACGCTGGACGATCCCGACGGCGTCATCGCCACCGCCAAGGCCTATGTCACCGATTGCATCGCCGAGCTTGATGCAGATGCCCTGCTGCCGGTGGTCAAGACCGATGTGGCGATCCAGGATTTCGAAGCGTTCCGTCAAGCCATCGGCGCGCCCAAAGTCTGGCTTTACGGCGAAAGCTACGGCACCCAGGTCGTCCAGGCCTATGCCGCCGCTTATCCGGATGCGGTGACCGGGGTGATTGTCGACGGGGTAGTCGACCTGAACCTTAGCGCGGAAGGCTTTTACCGCAGCTACACGCTTGCCGCTGAAATCCTGCTGGCCGAAACCCTTGCCGCTTGCGCTGACATCGCCGACTGCCGGGATGACATGGCCGGGGATGCAGCAGAGGTCTATGACGCCCTTTATGCCAAGCTTGCCAAAGGCCCGGCCATGGTCCCGATCACGCTAGGCGACGGCACCCAGACCCAGCGGCAACTGACCACCGGCCTCTTGGAGGCAAATGCCTTCTACGCGCTTTACTCGCCCGATGGCCGGACCGAATTTCTGCGCGCCCTTGCCGCAGCCAGCAAAGGCAACCTTTGGCCGATGCTGCAGCTTGGCTATGTGAACATGTATGTCGATGCCGAAACCGAAGCGGGAATCTCGGATCCAAGCTGGTCGGGCGCGGCCTATTACGCCATCACCTGTTCCGACTATGGCAGCGGCTTTGGCACCGCAGATGAACGCGCCGCCAAGATTCTGGACGAGGCCCGCGCCCTTGCCCCTCAGGCGCCCCGCCTGCTGCGGTCCTATTACATAGAACGGATCGCCTGCGCCTACTGGCCGCATCAGGGGCCGGAAACCCGGCCCGAACCGTTCGCGGGCGGCGACTGGCCCACGTTGGTCCTGAACGGCGACCACGACCCGATCACGCCGATCACCATGGCCTATTCGGTGTTGGACAACGCGCAAAATGCCTACGGTGTCTTCATGCAGGGCGGCCCGCATGTAATCTGGGGCCGGGGCTTTGCCTGCCCCGATACCATTGTGCAGGCGCTCTTGTATGACGGCACCCTTCCGGTCGCGCGCGAACAGATCTGCAAGCAGGACCCGATCGGCGACTACACCGCGATGACCCTGACCAATCCGGCCGAACTGGCCGATGCCTTTACCGTTGCCAAGTCGGTCGAGATCGAGCTTACGCAGTTCCTGCCGCTGAACAGTTGGGACGGCATTGACCCCCGGACTTTTGGTTGCCAGCACGGTGGCACCTTGACCGCGGCCACAACGGACCGGGGCACCGACTATACCTTCAAGGAGTGCCGCTTCTGGCCCGGCCTGGCCGTCACCGGCACCGGCATCGAAATCGCGATGGACGAAGCCGACGACGGCCTGACCCTGACCCTTGCCGTAAGCGGGGCCCGGTCTGGCGACATCGTCTATACCTACAGCGACGTGGATGAGGCTTGGCGCTTTTCGGGAACCTGGAGCGGCCTGCCCGTGGCCCTGCCGCGCGGTCTGCCATGACCTGATGGGGGGATATGTATGCCTGCAACCGCTGAAGCGCCCGACGCTTCAACCGACGCCTCGACCGAGGTTGCGCTTGCCGTTCGCAACCTGATGCCGGGCCTTCGGCAGCATGCTGGTGTTGCCATGACGCTGATGGGCGCGGCCTTGGGGGCAGGTCTCCTTGTGGGGTTCTGGAGCCTGCTCTCGGGAACCGACGGCGACGAGCGATGGAAGTTCGGCATATTTGCGCTGTTCCTTGCCGTGCTTTCGGTGGGCTGGGCCTACAATTCGATGATCCGCAAGCAAGAGGCGCTGGTGATGCCGGTCCTTGCGGCGGCAGTGGGGCTTTCCTATGCCAAGGACGCAAGTGGTTTTCTGCGCGCCCTTCCAAACCGGCTTTTGCCCAAAAGGATCAAATCCGCGGAAGATCTGGTTCAGGGCAGCCTTGGTGCCCACCGGATCGAGATGGCCGAGGTCAAGGTTGAAACCGGCGGCAAAAACTCACGCACCCTGTTCGCCGGTCTGATTGCCCGGTTTCCGAACCGGGTGGCGATGCCCGCCTTTTTCATCGCGCGCGAAGACAAGACACGCCCCGGTATGTTCTTTGGCGGCGAGTTGTCGACCGACGGGCTTTACCACTTGCGGTCCGTCATCGGCGGTGGCGGGGCCAGCTATGGGATCTGGACTTCATGGACGGCGCGCGACGAACCCGCCGCTCTTGCCCCCGTGATCGAAAAGGTAACCCGGATCGAGGATCTGATCGGTCGCGGGACCCAGCTTTATGCCGCCACCTGCGACGGCACGGAAATGCATGTCGCCCTGACCCACAGCCGCAACCTGTTTCGCATCGGCGGGCTGTTTCCCGATGAGGCCGCCGTTTTCACCGACGTGCGCGCCGCGATGCTGGACCTGACCGTGCCGCTGACGCTGGCCAAGGCGCTGATCGAGGTCGAGGAAATCGCTGGGGCCAAAAGTTAAGGGGGCGTAAATCACCCCCTGTAACCTATTGATTTCATGTGGTGGACAAAACTGTCCACAGTGGACAGCCTTACTTCGCGACCCGTGCATTCCGGCTGGCAATCAACCGCAACCGCAGCGCATTCAGCCGGATGAAGCCCTCGGCATCCTTCTGATCATAGGCCCCGGCATCGTCTTCGAAGGTGACGTGCTTTTCCGAATACAAGGAATGATCCGACCACCGCGCCACCGTCCGGGCAGAGCCTTTGTAAAGCTTGACCCGCACCGTCCCGGTGACGTGTTCCTGAGTTTTGTCGATCAAAGCCTGCAGGGCCTCCCTCTCGGGCGAGAACCAGAAGCCGTTGTAGATCAGCTCCGCATAGCGCGGCATGATGCTGTCCTTCAGATGGCCCGCGCCAGCATCCAGCGTGATCTGCTCGATCCCCCGGTGCGCCTCCAACAGGATTGTTCCGCCGGGGGTTTCATACAGCCCCCGCGACTTCATGCCCACGAACCGGTTTTCCACCAGGTCCAGCAGACCCACCCCATGCTTGCCGCCGATATCGTTCAGCCGTGCCAGGATCGTGGCGGGCGACAGCGCCTCACCGTCGATCGACACCGCATCGCCGCGTTCAAAGCCGATCTCGACATATTCGGCGACATCGGGGGCCTTCTCGACCGGAGTGACACGCTGATAGACGAACTCCGGCGCTTCTTCGGCCGGGTTTTCCAGAACCTTCCCCTCGGATGAAGTGTGCAGCAGGTTCGCATCGACCGAGAACGGCGCCTCGCCCCGCTTGTCTTTCGCAATCGGAATCTGGTTTGCCTCGGCAAACTCCAGCAGTTTCGTGCGGCTGGTCAGGTCCCATATCCGCCAAGGAGCAATCACCTTGATCGCCGGGTCCAGCGCCGCCGCCGACAATTCGAACCGCACCTGATCGTTGCCCTTGCCCGTCGCCCCATGCGCCACCGCATCGGCCCCGGTCTCATGCGCGATCCGCACCAGATGTTGGCTGATCAGCGGCCGGGCGATTGACGTGCCCAGAAGATACAGCCCCTCATACAGCGCGTTCGCCCGGAACATCGGGAACACGAAGTCGCGGACGAATTCCTCGCGGACGTCGACGATGTGGATGTTTTTCGGGTCGATCCCCATCAAGACCGCCTTGGCCCGGGCCGGTTCCAGTTCCTCGCCCTGACCCAGATCGGCGGTGAAGGTCACGACTTCGCAGCCGTATTCGGTCTGAAGCCATTTCAGGATGATCGAAGTATCAAGCCCGCCGGAATAGGCGAGAACTACTTTTTTCGGTGCGGGCATCAGTGGCCACTTTCTGCTGACATTTCGCTGCGTGTATTGGGTTTCTTCTAACGCAGCAAGGGTCAGAGACGCCTGGCGCCACCGATTACTCGGTGGTCGCCGCTTCTTGTGCAGCCTCGATAGCGGCTGCGATTTCCGCTTCGTTGTATGACAGCTTTTCGCGCAATGCGGCGATCAGTGCTGCTGTGTCGCCGTCCTTGTTCCACGCGCCTATGATCGCAGCCTCGGTAGCTGCGACCTGGGCTGCGGCTGCGGTAGCTGCAGCCACAGCGGCCGCGATTTCTTCGGCTGTTGGCGCGGTTTCGGCCAGAGTTGTCCCATCTTCGGTTGCGCCGCCAACGGCGTCCACCAACGGGTCAAGGGCAGCCATCTGTTCTGCGGTCGCGGTGCCAGCCGCTTTCGCCGCCAAATAGTCTTCTACCGTTACAAACCCTTGCGCCGTGACCGCGGTTTGCAGCGCGCCAAAGGCTTCGGCCTCGGCCTGAAGTGTTGCCGCTGCCGCTGCCGCTGCCGCTGCCGCGGAATCGGCGACAGCAAGCCCGGCAAGCAGACCGACGGGTCCGTTCGCAACCTGACCGTTCCGTATATGCGCCAAAACTGCATTGATGTTAGCGTTCAGGGCCCCGTTCATCTTGCCAAGTTCGCTGGGCGTCATAGACCCGTCAGTTGCTGCGGCCTTTCCCTTGTCGTTTCCGTTCGCCTTGTCGTTCCCGTTCCCGTTCCCGTTCCCGTTCCCGTTCCCGTTCCCGTTCCCGTTACCATTACCATTACCATTGGCATGGGCCGCACTCATCTCCGAAAGGTCAAGGATCGGTAGCGCGGGGCTGAAGGTGACGATCGAAAACGCAAGTAGGGCCGTGACGGATTTCAGGTGCATAGCGATTCCTCCTAGAGTTCGATTGTCCACCGTTTGACTAATCTGGTCAATCTCGTCTGTGTCAAAAATGGGGCGTAGTCACTAAACTTGCGGTATAAACGTGTCAAATTGATACAATTTTTGGGCTATTTTCTCTCATGAGCGGCGACTGAGTGCAAATAGTGCAACAAAGAGGTCCATATCTTGGTCGCTTGGTGAGCTTGGCACAACGCCCGAAGTGTGAGGGGGCCAACAAGCGCCGGCCTGTGGGGCGTTGAGTATACGGGAAAGCAAGGTTCGAAGACGCAACGGGGCCATTGCCTTGAAGACCTTCCCCTGCAATGTTCCGTCGGGAACAGAAAATCCATCAGCAAAAAGACCGGAGAAAATCATGAAGGGCGTGGCAATATTTCTGCATTCGTTGCGACAGGTGACGGGAAACCTGCCAAGCGCAATCAAGGTTTCGGCGTTGCCCTATGCGGTGCAGTTCCTGGTGACATTTTTCCTGACACGTCCGGACAAGATTGCCGCAATGGCAAACGATCCGGCCGCCATGATGGCGGGCGGGCCTTCGCTTATCGCTCAGCTTTTAAGCTTTCTGGTGATCTTCGCGACTTCGGTCTGGATGGCGGTCGCCTGGCACCGCTTTGTCCTGCGGAATGAATCGCCCTCAAGTTTTGTGCCTCCGATCGATCCGGACCGGATGCTGGGCTATTTCCTTCGTAGCCTTGGGGTTGGCGTGATCTGCTTCCTTCTTCTCATTGTGTTTGGCTTTGTCGCAGGACTTGTCGGAGGTGCCGTCGCCTATGCGACCGGTTCAACCTTCATCTTGCTACTTGTGGTCGCGATCCTGGTCTATTTCCCGGTCTTCGTAATTGCCTATCGCCTGATGACAGCCCTTCCTGCGCCGGCCGTGGCTGACGAGGCTGGGCCTTTCATGGCCGGTTGGGACGCAACCAAAGGTCAGAACGAGACGTTCATCGGCCTTGGGGTCATCTCGGCCCTGGTTATTTTCGCGAATGGGTTCATTGTCTTCAACCTGGTCGGGGCATCCACAGTGTTGTTCATTGCCTGGACTCTGGCCTTCAACTGGTTTGCGACCATGGTCGGCCTGTCGATCCTGACCACGCTTTACGGCCACTACATCGAAAAGCGCGCGCTGACCTAGAGCGTGTCGTCTTTGATCAGGTGCACCTGATCAAAGGCATTTCGCAACTTGACCAACGGCTTGCCTGTCTTGGATTGCTGTCAATCTGAATCAGATTGACAGCAATCCGCTCCAAGCTTGCGCAAAGCACAAGGATCGGGCAAGTCAGGTCGATGACCAAGCCCGATCTTGCCCGGAATGCCACGGCCGCGCTGCGCGAGCTGTTTCCTGCGACGCCATTGCAGCGGAATGACTTTCTGTCCGGGCGCTATGACGCAGATATCTGGCTGAAACGCGAAGATCTGACCCCGGTGCGAAGCTACAAACTGCGGGGGGCGTTCAACGCCATGCGCAAGGTCCGGGCGCGGCAACCGGATCACCAGCAGTTCGTCTGCGCCAGTGCCGGCAATCACGCGCAGGGCATGGCGTATGCCTGCAGGCATTTCGGGGTGCAGGGGACGGTGTTCATGCCCGTCACCACGCCGCAGCAGAAGATCGACAAGACCCGGGTTTTCGGCGGGCCGAACGTGCAGATCGAACTGAACGGTGACTATTTCGACCAGACGCTGGCCGCGGCCCAGGACTGGTGCGCCGCGAAAGGTGCGCATTTCCTGTCACCGTTTGACGACGTGGATGTGATCGAAGGTCAGGCCTCGGTCGCGGTCGAGATGCTTGAACAGTTGGGCCGCGCGCCCGATCTGGTGGTGCTGCCGGTGGGTGGGGGCGGCCTTTCCTCGGGCGTGACGGGTTATCTGCGGGCCGTCGCACCCTCCACGCGATTCAAGTTTGTCGAGCCTTCGGGCGGGGCCAGCCTGCTGGCGGCCCTGCAGGCGGGCGGGCCGGTGCGGTTGCCACGGGTGAACAGCTTTGTCGACGGAGCGGCGGTGGCGCGGTTGGGCGAGGAGACCTACCGGATGCTGGACTGGGTCAATCCAAACGACGTGCTGCTGGCGCCCGAAGACCGGATCTGCGTCACCATGCTGGAGATGTTGAACGTCGAAGGCATCGTGTTGGAACCCGCCGGGGCGCTGTCGGTCGATGTGCTGCCGGAACTGGCCGATCAGATCCGGGGCAAGACGGTGGTCTGCGTCACCTCGGGCGGGAATTTCGACTTTGAACGCCTGCCGGAAGTGAAAGAACGGGCGCAACGTTTTGCCGGGTTGAAGAAATACTTCATTCTGCGCATGCCGCAGCGTCCCGGTGCATTGCGTGAGTTTTTGAACATGCTGGGGCCGGGCGACGATATCACCCGGTTCGAATACCTGAAGAAATCGGCGCGCAACTTCGGGTCGGTCCTGATCGGGATCGAAACCCGTGATGCCGACGGCTTTGCCCGGTTCACCGCGCGGATGGATGCGGCGGGCCTTGCGTTCCGCGACATTACCCAGGACGACGCGCTGTCCGAGTTTCTGATCTAGGCCGCGCGTCCGTCGGCCAAGCCGCCCAGAAGCTGCGCGCGAGACGCGTGGTAGGCGGCCACCACCCGCGCCGTATCGACTTTGGCCCCGTGTCCGGCGGCGGCCATACGCTCTCCCTCTTGGCAGATGGCAGCCAAGTCTGACAAACCAAGGTTCAGCGCGCTGCCCTTCAGGAAATGCAATTGCCCCTCGACCGCGTCCGGCGGCGGGCTTCTGCCCAGTGCCAGCACGGCCTGATCGGCCTCTTCCAGAAACATGTCGGCCACTTCGGCAAAGCCGTCGCTGCCGATTTCATCCCGGAGTTCCTGAACCCGGTTCCAATCGATCATTTCACCACCCGTGAGCCACCCACTGCGGCCACTCTGTCGGCAACGGCGTTAACAATTCGTGGGTCCTCACCAGCGAAACGCGCGCAATTTTAGGCTTCATCTGCCGTTAAGCGGCATCGGTCAGGCTGCCTTCCAGACCGGAAGGAACAGGACGTGCTTGCCATCGAGATACCAAAGGAAGACCCCATGCCCGGGCTTGTTGCGCCTCGCCGGGTGCTTGTGGTCGACGACAGCCGGGCGCAGCGGCACATGCTGTCGATGCACCTTTGCCGCTGGGGGTATGAGGTGACAGAATGCGAAGACGCGATGACCGCACTTCGGGTCTGCGAGGGGGCAGAGGTCGACATCATCATCAGCGACTGGATGATGCCCGGCATGACCGGGCTGGAATTCTGTCGCAAGTTCAGGGACATGGGCCGCGAAGCCTATGGCTACTTCGTGCTCTTGACCTCGAAGTCCGAAAAGACCGAAATCGCCGACGGGCTTGAGGCCGGGGCCGATGACTTCCTGACCAAGCCGGTCTCCAGCAACGAACTTCGCGCCCGTCTGCGTGCTGGCGAACGGATGCTGGCCATGCAGTCCGAAGTGTTGGCCAAGAACAAGGTGATCGCCAGCACGCTGGTCGAATTGCAAAAGCTGTATGATTCGCTGGACCGCGACCTGATCGAGGCGCGAAAGCTGCAGCAGACACTGATCCGCGACCGGGTGCGCGACTATGGCTGGTCAAGGGCCTCGCTTTTGCTGCGCAACTCGGGGCGGGTCGGCGGTGATCTTGTCGGTAGCTTTGAGGCGGACAAGAATCGCGTTGTTGTCTATTCGATCGACGTTTCCGGCCATGGCATCGCTTCGGCGATGATGACGGCGCGGCTGGCGGGGTTTCTGACAGGGTCTTCTCCGGACCAGAATCTGGCGTTTGACCGTGGGCTTGTCGGCCAGCAGGTTCTGCTGACCCCGGATGCGGTGGCCGAAAAATTCAACCGCCTGATGCTGGAGGAAATTCAGGCCGAGCAGTATTTTACCATGGTTTTCGCGGTGATCGACCGGGTCACGGGGCAGGCGAGCATGGTTCAGGCCGGGCATCCGCACCCGATGCTGATCCGCGCATCGGGTGAGGTGGTTCAGCTTGGGGATGGCGGGTTGCCGATCGGTTTGATCCCCGACGCCGCCTATGAACGGTTTGAAGTGACCTTGCGACCAGGTGACCGGCTGGTGATGGTGTCGGATGGCCTGACGGAATGCCCTCTACCGGATGGTCAGGATTTCGGGGTCGAGGGGCTGACCCAAAGCCTGACGCAATCGACGCATCTGTCCGGTGCCGACCTGCTGGAGGCGCTGGTCTGGGACCTGACGCGGCAATCGGGCAGCGATTCGTTTCCCGACGATATCTCGGGTGTGGTGTTCGATCTATTGTCCAATAAACCGGGCAAGCAGCCCGCGGTCACCCGGACTGCCAAGCAACCGGACCGCCTGTTCGACTGGTAGCCAGACGGCACTGTGCCCGACCTCGCCCGGAGGGCCCAACCGCAGGACCGGGCGCGCAAGATAAACGGTGCAGACCTTTTCGGCCCAAAGGTCGTATTCCGGCATGTAAGTAAAGCGGCGGAAACTGCCCAGCCGCCGGGTAACCGCGATTTTCCAGCCGGTTTCTTCATAGACTTCCCGGTGCAGCGCCGGGATCGGCTGCTCACCCTTGTCAATGCCGCCGCCGGGCAGCTGGAACTCGGGAACCGGGGCGGCCTGATGGGTGGCAAGGATGTGGTCGCCCTGCAAAAGCACAGCGTAAACCCCCGGTCTGCGGGTGTAGCTTTGCCCCGGTTTCACCGGCTCGCCGTAACGTCGGATCATCTTGCCCCCTTGGACCTGGCGTTGCCCTGCTTATATAGCCGCGATATGCCTGCACGGGCAGTCCCTGAAAACCCCCCGGGAAACCCCCTAGGAAACCCCATGACCATCGCAACCAAACTTGCCTGGGACGATACCGTCCTGCCCTTCCAGCTTGATGTCTCGGGCATCCGTGGCCGCGTCGCGCGGTTGGACGGGGTGCTGGATCAGGTGCTCAAGCAGCATGCTTATCCGTCGCAGATCGAGGCGCTGGTGGCCGAGACCGCGCTGCTGACCGCGCTGATCGGGCACGCGATAAAGCTGCGGTGGAAGCTGTCGCTGCAGGTGCGCGGCAAGGGTGCGGCCCGACTGATCGCGACGGATTACTACGCTCCGACCGCCGAGGGTGAGCCCGCCCGCATCCGCGCCTATGCCAGTTACGATGCCGAAAGGCTGGACCCCGCCGCCGATGCCTTCAGCCAGATCGGCGAAGGGTATTTCGCGGTGATGCTGGATCAGGGCGAGGGCATGGTGCCCTATCAGGGCTTTACGCCGTTGGCCGGCGGGTCCCTGTCCAAATGCGCCGAGACGTATTTCGCGCAATCCGAACAGATCCCGACCCGCTTTGCCGTGGCTTACGGCGAAAGCGCCGAGCCGGGCCGCCCGATGCACTGGAGGGCCGGGGGCGTGATGCTGCAACACATGCCTGCCGTGGGCGGGGTCGCGGCCGATCAGGGCAGCGGCGAGGGCGGGCTTCTGACCCATGCCGACATCCTTGGCGGTGCGGAGGAGGAAGACTGGACCCGAGCGAACCTGCTGCTGGACACGGTGGAGGAGCTTGAGATGATCGGCCCGTCGGTCCCCCCGACCGAGCTTCTGGTGCGCCTGTTCCACGAGGAGGGCCCGCGCGTGTTTGACCCGCAACCGGTGCGATTCGGCTGCTCCTGTTCCGAAGACAAGGTCCGCAGCACGATGTCGATCTACAGCCAGAAGGACATCATGAAGATGACCACGGACGAAGGTCTGGTGACCGCTGACTGCCAGTTTTGCGGCGCGCACTACGAGATGGACCCCAAGACGCTGGGTTTCGATGGGGTTCCGACGCCATGATCGACCCGGTCGAGGCGAGGCTTTGGCGCGCGCTTGACCGACCGGCCGGGCCATCTTCGGATTTCGACCTGAACCCGGGGATTGCAGCGTCGTCCGTCAGGCCTTTGCGCCCGGCTGCGGTTCTGCTGCCGATTTGGCTGCGACCGGAAGGCGCGGTTCTGGTCCTGACCAAACGGGCGTCGCATCTGCAGCACCACCCCGGCCAGATCGCCTTTCCTGGCGGCAAGGTCGACGCCACCGACGCCAGTCCCGTAGCCGCAGCCCTGCGTGAGGCGCGTGAGGAGATCGGTCTGGACCCTGCCCGCGTCCGGGTCATCGGCGCGCTTCCAGAGCACCGCACGGTGACTGGCTTTTCCATTACCCCCTTTGTCGGCCTGATGCACGGCGAGCTCGATCTGGTGCCAGAGGCGGGCGAGGTTGAGGAGGTTTTCACCGTCCCCCTCTCGCATGTGCTGTCGCCGGACCGGTTCACGATTCAGGGGCGGCGCTGGATGGGCGAATGGCGGCAGTTCTATACGGTGCCGTGGGGGCCCTATTACATTTGGGGGGCCACCGCCCGAATCCTGCGCGGGCTGGCGGAAAGGGTGGTCGAATGATCCTTGCGGGCAATTGGTTGACGCATCCGGGGACGCAGGGCCTGTGCAAGGCGCTGGAGTTGGCCGAGTATCGGGCGCTGTTCGTCGGCGGCTGCGTGCGCAACGCCATTCTGGGTGTCCCGGTTGCCGACATCGACTTTGCAACCGACGCCACGCCGGATGTCGTGACGCAAATTGCCGAAAGCGCGGGTTTCAAGGTGGTCCCGACCGGCATCGACCACGGCACGGTGACGGTCGTGGCCAAGGGCCTGCCGCACGAGGTCACGACTTTCCGCCGCGACGTGGAAACCGACGGGCGGCGCGCGGTGGTTGCTTTCTCGACCCTGATCGACGAAGACGCTGCCCGCCGCGACCTGACGATGAATGCGCTTTACGCAGATGCCTCGGGCAAGGTGATCGACCCGCTTGGCGGACTTGCAGACACGCTGGCGCGGCGGGTGCGGTTTGTGGGCGACCCGGAAACGCGCATTCGCGAAGATTACCTGCGAATCCTGCGCTTTTTCCGGTTCCATGCAGCTTATGGCGACCCCGAAGGCGGGCTGGACGCCGAAGGCCTTGCCGCCTGTGCCGCCCTTTCGGATGGCCTGACAGCGGTCTCGCCCGAGCGGATCGGGGCCGAGATGCGCAAGCTTTTGGCCGCGCGCGACCCTGCGCCCGCCGTTGGGGCCATGGCCGCTGCCGGAGTTCTGGCGCGCATCCTGCCGGGGGCCGACCCTCGGGCGCTGGCCCCGCTGGTGCATCTGGAGGCGGGTCGCCCGCCTGTCTGGCTGCGACGGTTGGTTGTCCTTGGAGGCAAGTCGGTCGCGGAAACCCTGCGCCTGTCGCGGGTCGAGGCCCGGTCGCTGGCCGCGCTGCAGGATGCCATTGGCGGAATGGACGCTCCCGCCGCGCTCGGATGGAAGCTTGGGGCCGACCTTGGCCGCGACGCCATGCTTGCCCGCGCGGCGATACTGGAACAACCGTTGCCGGAAGCGTGGGAGGCCGAAACCGCGCGCGGGGCGGACGCGCGGTTTCCGGTCGCGGCGGCAGACCTGATGCCCGGGCTTTCGGGCGAAGCACTTGGTGCAAGGCTGAAGGCGCTGGAGGCGAAATGGCTGGCTAGCGGGCTGCGGCCGGACCGGGAAGCCTTGCTGAAACCGTGACCCGCAGGGGGGTGACAAGGCCCGCAACTTGGGCTAGAGATCGGCAACCCAAGAAGGAGACCAGCATGGACATCGGGATATCGCCTCGACTCGCCTGAGTTGACCGGTCCCGTCGTGGCGGTCGCTTGCAGGCACCGCTTCACCCCATCGCTGCAATTTCTTCGGATTCCCAAAAATGTTCCGTTTCCTTGAGAACCTTGTCGATCCCTATCAGTCCTATGCTGAAATGGACGCCCCGCCGCGCAGGCTTTGGCCGTTCCTGCGCGACTATGTCCGCGCCTTCCGGGGCGTGTTCGCGGTTACGGCGGTCTTTTCCATCGGCAACGGTGTCCTTGATATCGGGCTGATCTGGTATCTGGGCCGTCTGGTCGATCTGATGACCGGGCTTGCGCCGGCCGATTTCATCGCGCTGCACTGGGGCGAGATTCTGCTGGTCGGCTTTGTCATTGTCTTCGTCCGGCCTTTGGTGGCGGGCGGGTCGGTCGGGCTGTTGCACAATACGATCCTGACCAACTTTGGCACCATGATGCGCTGGCGGGCGCACCGGCATGTGCTGCGCCAGCCGGTCGGCTGGTTCGAAAGCGACTTTGCCGGCCGGATCGCCAACCGGATTATGCAGGCCCCCCCGGCAGCGGGCGAGGCGGTGTTTCAGGTCTTTGACATGGCCGCCTTTGCCTGCACGACGCTGGTCGGCTCGCTCTTGATGCTCGCCGACGCCGACCCCCGGCTGACGGTGCCGCTGCTGATCTGGGTGGTGGGGTACCTTGCTCTGATGCGCTGGACGATCCGGCGTGCGGGCCCTGCGTCCGAGGCGTCAAGTGCGGCACGGTCGGCGGTCACCGGTCGCGTGGTTGACAGCTATACCAACATCCATTCGGTCAAGCTGTTCGCGCATCAGGACAGCGAGTTGAACTATGCCAAAGAGGCGATCGAAAAGGCCCGCACGACGTTCCAGACCGAAATGCGCATCGTCACCAGGATGGACATCGCGCTGACCGCGCTGAACGGGCTGATGATCCTTGGCGTCAGCGGTCTGGCGATGTGGCTTTGGGTGCAGGGCATGGCCTCGGTCGGCGCGGTGGCGGCGGCGGTGGCGCTGGTGCTGCGGATCAACTCGATGACCTACTGGATCATGTGGGCCTCGACCCAGCTGGTGCAGAACCTTGGCACGCTGGCCGAAGGGATGCAGACGATTGCCCAGCCGATCACGCTGGTCGACACGGCGGATGCGAAGCCTTTGGCCTTTACCGACGGTCTGATCGAGATCCGGGACATCAGCCACCATTATGGCCGGGGATTTGGCGGGCTGAAGAATGTCAGCCTGACGATCCGTCCGGGCGAAAAGATCGGTGTGGTCGGGCGGTCGGGTGCGGGCAAGTCAACGCTGGTCAAGCTGATGCTGCGGTTTTACGACACCGAATCCGGGGCGATCCTGATCGACGGTCAGGACATCGGCGAGGTGACGCAGGAAAGTCTGCGGCAGCGGATCGGCATGGTTCAGCAGGACAGCAGTCTGTTGCACCGGTCGGTCCGCGACAACATCCTGTACGGCCGACCGGATGCGACCGAAGCCGAAATGCTGGCAGCAGCGATGAAAGCCGAGGCGCATGACTTCATCTTGACGCTGGCCGATCCCGAGGGCCGCACCGGCTATGACGCCCATGTCGGCGAGCGGGGGGTCAAGCTGTCGGGTGGCCAGCGGCAGCGGGTGGCCTTGGCACGGGTGATCCTGAAGGACGCGCCGATCCTGATCCTGGACGAGGCGACAAGTGCGCTGGACAGCGAGGCGGAGGCGGCAATTCAAGTGGCGCTGTTCGGGGTGATGCAGGGCAAGACCGTCGTGGCCATCGCGCACCGGCTGTCGACGATTGCCGCGATGGATCGGATCGTGGTGCTTGAGGATGGTGCGGTGGCCGAAATGGGCACCCATCACGACCTTTTGCGCCAGAACGGGCTTTACGCGCGGTTCTGGGCGCGGCAATCGGGTGGCTTCATCGGTCTGGAGCTGGAATGAACCCGATCCTTGGCCCCGAAATCCCGCCCTTTGCCCCGGCGCAGTCTATCCCGCCGCCCCGTCTGATCCCCTTTCTGCGCTGGGCGCTGAAGGGGGCATGGGGCGGCATCCTCTGGGCCGCGTTCCTGTCGGGGCTGGCCGGCAGTCTTGAGGCGGTTTCGGCCACGATCCTGGGCCACATTGTCGATGCGGCAGCGGGTGATCCTGCTGCAGCGTTGGACGACCATCTCTTGCTGATGGTCTTGTTCCTGGGCTTTTACCTTCTGGTCCGCCCCCTCGTTCTTGGCCTGAACACCGCGGCTGCCTCGGTCCGGCTGGAGCCGAACCTGTTTCCGCTGATCCTGTCGCGTCTGCACCGGTTTACCATTGGGCAGGCGGTAACCTTCTTTGACAACGACTTTGCCGGTCGCATCGCGCAAAAGCAGATGCAGACCGCGCGGGCGGCGACCGATGTGGTGTCGGGCACGGTGGAAACCGTGGCCTTCGCGTTGTCATCGGTGGTCGGGTCGGTTGTGCTCTTGGGGGCGATCGACGCCTGGGTGTCCTTGCTGCTGGTCCTGTGGGTCACGGCTTATGGCCTGTTCATCCGGGCCTTCATGCCCCGCATCCGCGCGATGTCGGCCAAGCGCGCCGGGGCCCGGTCGATGGTCACGGGGCAGATTGTCGACACCGTCACCAACATGAAGACGGTCAAGCTGTTCGCCCATTCCGCCCATGAAGACGCGGTGGCACTGGAGGCGATGCAAAGCTTCCGCACCTCGGCGATTTCCTATGGCATCCTGTCCAGTTGGTTCCGCTTTGGCCTGACGCTGCTGGCCGGGGTCCTGCCGGTGCTGCTGGTCGGCAGCACGGTCTGGCTGTGGCAGGCAGGGCAGGCCAGCGCCGGTGAGATTGCGGCGGCGGGGGCGATCTCGTTCCGGCTGTCCCAGATGACCGGCTGGGTGTCGTTCAGCCTGATGTCGATCTTTGGCAATATCGGCGAGATTGAAGACGGCATCCGCACTTTGGCCCGGCCCTATACCCTGACCGACCAGCCGGGCGCGGGTGAGATGCCAAAAGCCAAAGGTGAGGTGCGGCTGGACGCGGTGTCCTTTGCCTATGGCGCGGTGCGCGAGGATGGCAAGGGCGGGGTCAACGCCTTGTCGTTGACCGTCGCGCCGGGCGAAAAGATCGGGGTTGTTGGCGCCTCGGGGGCTGGGAAATCGACGCTGGTGTCGCTGATCCTGCGGCTTTACGACCCCGAACAGGGCAGCGTTCTTATCGACGGCATCGATCTGCGATCGGTCACGCAGGAATCCTTGCGCCGCCAGATCGGCATGGTCACCCAGGAAACCGCCATGTTCAACCGCACCGCGCGCGAGAACATTCTTTACGGCAGCCCCGATGCGACCGAAGCCGATGTCATTGCCGCCGCGAAGGCCGCCGAAGCGCATGATTTCATCCTTGGCCTGCGCGATCATGAAGGCCGCAGTGGCTATGACGCCTTTCTTGGCGAACGCGGGGTCAAGCTTTCCGGCGGCCAACGCCAGCGCATCGCGCTTGCCCGCGCCTTTCTGAAAGACGCGCCGATACTGGTGCTGGACGAAGCGACCTCGGCGCTGGACTCTGAGGTTGAAGCCTCGATCCAGACCGCGCTTGACCGGGTGATGGCAGGCAAGACCGTGCTGGCCATTGCGCACCGGTTGTCGACCATCGCCGCCATGGACCGGATCATCGTCATGGATCAGGGCCGGATCGTCGAGGACGGCAATCACGCTGCCCTTTTGGCCAAGGGCGGGTTATACGCCCGCTATTGGAACCGGCAGTCTGGTGGCTTTATCGGCACCGACGACGATGTGAAAGCAGCAGAGTGACATACAGAATAGACCGGCTGGGCCATCTGGGCGACGGGGTGGCGCAAACTCCGGACGGACCGGTTTTCGCAACCGGAGTCCTTCCGGGCGAGGAGATCGAAGGCACGCTTTCCGGCGACCGCCTCAGCGATATCCGCATTGTCACGCCCTCGACCGACCGGGTGAAACCGCCCTGCCGTCATGCCCGGGGCTGCGGCGGGTGCCAGTTGCAGCATGCGTCGGATGCGTTCGTCGCCAGCTGGAAAGAGCAGGTTGTCCGAACCGCGCTGGCCGGTCAGGGGCTTGCAGCACCTTTCCATCCCATGACGGTCTCCCCCGCCCATGCCCGCCGCCGCGCGACGCTGTCGGGTCGGCGCACCAAGGGCGGCGCGCTGCTGGGGTTTCACGGCAAGGGGTCCGATACGATCACGGCGGTCCCGGACTGCAAACTTCTGCACCCCAACCTGATCGCCGCCTTCCCCGGGTTGGAGGCGCTGGTGGTCACCGGCGGCTCGCGGACGGCGGAACTGTCGCTGATGGTGACCACCACGCGCGGCGGGGTGGATGTGGTCGTCACCGGCGGCAAGCCGCTGGACGGCGCGCTGCGGCTGGACCTGTCGCGGATCGTCGAGGCCCACGCCTTTTCCCGCCTGACCTGGGACGGCGAGACGGTCGCCCTGCGCGACCGCCCGGCCCAGACCATTGGCGGCACGGTCGTCGTGCCCCCGGCCGGGGCTTTCCTGCAGGCAACCGCCGAAGGCGAGGCCGCCTTGATGGCTGGCGTGCGCGAAGCGCTCGGGACTCAGCGCAAGGTCGTGGACCTGTTCGCCGGGGTCGGGACCTTTGCCCTGCCCCTTGCCGCCGGGTTCGAGATTCACGCCGTTGAAGGGGACCGCGACATGGTTGCGGCGCTGGAACTGGCCACACGTCACGCGCAGGGACTTCGCCGCCTGACCAGTGAGGCGCGCGATCTGTTCCGCCGTCCGCTGGATGCCGAGGAGCTGAAAGGCTTTTCAGGTGCCGTGATCGACCCGCCCCGCGCCGGGGCCGAGGCGCAGACAACATGTCTGGCGCAGTCTGCCGTCCCGGTGATCGCGGCGGTATCGTGCAACCCGGTAACCTTCGCCCGCGACGCCCGCCTGCTGGTTGCAGGCGGCTACAGCCTTGACTGGGTGCAGTTGGTGGACCAGTTCCGCTGGTCGACGCATATCGAAGTGGTCGCCCGGTTCAGCCGAAAGGGTTGACAGATCCGTGAAGGCGCAGCCGTCATGGCCGTCTAGGAATGTTGCGCGAAATCCGGTAAGAAACTGAAAAAAGAACCGTCGAGGCAGGCATGCGTTTTCTTCAGGTGATGTTGGCACTGGTGCTGGCGCTGGGCCTTTCGGCCTGCGGCGACAGCAAGTTTCGCCGCTATAACGGTCCCGAGGTAACGCAGGTCCAGGTCCACAAGACCGAGCGCAAGATGTATCTTTTGCACGGTGACAAGGTTCTGACAGCCTATGACATCGGGCTTGGCTTTGCGCCTCAGGGTCACAAGCAGTTCGAAGGCGACGGGAAGACCCCCGAAGGGATGTACTATATCAGCCACAAAAATCCCAATTCGAACTACCATCTGTCCTTGGGCATCTCGTATCCGAACGACGCCGACCGTGCCTTTGCCGAAGCCGCTGACAAGCCTCCGGGCGGGGACATTTTCATTCACGGCGGGCCGAACGGCAAGGTTTCCGGGCGTGACTGGACCGTCGGTTGCGTCGCAGTCACTGACCGCGAAATGGAAGTGATCTATTCGATGATCAAACCCGGAACGCCGATCTACATCCTGCCCTGAGGGGGGCGGGACCGGGATCAGGTCCCGGTCACCATCGTCCACCAGATCTTGCCAGCCGGTTCCTGATACCAGGCAAATCCCAGGGTGCGGGCCAGCGGGTCCATGATCACCACACGGGTATCGGGCTGACCCATCCAGGCGGAGAGGGTCTCAAGCTCGGTTTCGTAGGTCTCCGAAATCAGTTCGCCCAGCAAGCGACCAGTATAACCGCTGCGCTGCACCCGAACCAGCGGCGATGACCCGTCCGATCCGAAGTGCCACGGCCGGTTCTGGACCGACATGTCATGTGAATGGGTGGCTGCAGCCGCATTCAACTTGGCGTCAAAGGCAAGCGGTGGCAGCGCCTTGGCCGCGCGCAGGGTGTTCAGTGAATCAAGGAACCGGAACGGAATATTCCGTTCGTCCGCACCGCTGATCTTGTAGACCCGGGGCAAGGGCTTGCCATCCGCGCCGATCGTCGGGGCCGAACTTGTGCAGCCAGCAAGACCAAGGGCAGCCCCTTGAAGAAGAAACAAACGTCGATCCATTGCATCCACCGATTCAAGCCGCAAGTTGCGGCGGTTCGTCCCTCCATAGCGAAAGCGCGCGGCAGGTTCAAACAGGGTTCTGCCGATCAGCGAAAGGTGACGGGTGTTTGAATTGCGGTGATCGTGCTAAAGCGGTATAGCCCGGCGACAGTGATGACGTTGGAGACCCTCGATGGCAAACGAACCGATCAGCAGACGCGGCCTGCTTGGCGCCGCAGTTGGTGTGGCGGGACTGGCGGCGCTGCCTGCTCTCGCGCAGGAAAGCACGACCGAATTCACCGATCCGGTGTCAAGTTCGGCCCGCAACAACATATCCAGCTTCCGGCTGCTGCAGTGGCAGGACTATTTTGACAACACCCGGGGCGGGGCGATCCTTGTCGACATCACCTCGCGCGCGTTGCACTACTGGTCCGAAGATCAGTCGATCTATCGGCTTTACCCGACATCGGTGCCGATCTCGGAAGACTTGACCCGGCGCGGCAAGACGGGCGTTGTGCAAAAGGTGGTCAATCCGCAATGGCGTCCGACTGCGGCGATGAAGGAACGTTATCCGGATTGGCCAGATGTTGTCGAAGGTGGGGCAAAGGACAACCCGCTGGGCACCCGGGCGCTGTATCTGGGCTGGACCTACTACCGCATTCACGGCACTCACGACACCCGCAAGATCGGCCGCCGGTCGTCGAACGGCTGCATCGGGCTTTACAACGAGCACATCGAAGAGCTTTACGAAATGGCAAGTGTCGGAACTCAGGTACTGCTTATCTAGCGTCCAACCGTTGCTCGCAAAGGCTGGGCTGGCCAATGCAGTTGGGGATCGTATAGTGGGCAAGTCGGTCTTTTCGGTCTTCCGAAAAAGCCGACTTGCCCACTTTGCATTTGTTTAGTGCACGACAGCCTGTGCCGGACGCTCTCGGCTGGTTTGCACCACGCGGTCGCCGATGATCAGGCCTTCCGGCCCGGCCGTAACCTGGATGACCGAGCCGTCCAGAACCTCGCCCGCCAGCAGCATCTCGGCCAGGGGGTCCTGCAACTGGCGCTGGATCACCCGCTTCAGCGGCCGCGCGCCGAAGACCGGGTCATAGCCTTCGTCGGCCAGCCAGGCCTTGGCGGTCGCGTCGAGATCAAGGATGATCTTGCGGGCCGCCAGCCGCGCCTCAAGCCGGTGCAACTGGATTTCGACGATCCCCGACATATCCGCCCGGTTCAGCCGGTCGAAGATGATCTGCTCGTCTAGACGGTTCAGGAATTCCGGCCGGAAATGCTGCCGGACCGCCTCCATCACCTCGGCCTTGGCATGGGCCGTGTCCATCCCTTCGGGCAATTCCGACAAGGCCCGCGCCCCAAGGTTCGAGGTCAGGATGATCAGCGTCTGCTTGAAGTCCACGGTCCGGCCCTGACCATCGGTCAGACGGCCATCGTCCAGCACCTGCAACAGCACGTTGAACACGTCGGGATGTGCCTTTTCGACCTCGTCGAACAGGACCACCTGATAGGGGCGGCGGCGAACGGCTTCGGTCAGCACCCCACCTTCGTCATAGCCGACATAGCCCGGAGGCGCGCCGATCAGCCGGCTGACTGAGTGCTTTTCCATGAACTCGGACATGTCGATGCGGACCATCGCGCTGTCATCGTCAAAGAGATACGCGGCCAACGCCTTTGTCAGTTCGGTCTTGCCCACGCCGGTCGGCCCGAGGAACAAGAACGACCCCAGCGGCCGGCCCTCATCCGACAGCCCCGCGCGTGAGCGACGGACCGCCCGAGATACCGCGCCAACCGCCGCCTGCTGGCCCACCACGCGGCGGCCCAGTTCTTCTTCCATCTTCAGCAGCTTTTCCTTTTCGCCTTCCAGCATCTTGGTGGTCGGAATACCGGTCCAGCGTTCCACCACTTCGGCGATCTGCTCGGGGCGGACGGCTTCGGCGACCAGCGCCTGACCTTCCCGGGCCTCGGCCTCGGCAAGGTCCTTTTCCAGACCGGGGATCCGGCCATATTGCAGCTCGCCCGCCTTGGCAAAGTCGCCATCCCGCTTGGCGATTTCCAACTCGCCCCGCGCATGGTCCAGCTTTTCCTTCAGCCCGCGTGCGGCCTCAAGGCTGTCACGCTCGGCCTGCCATTTGGCGGTCAGCTCCGCCGATTTCTGCTGCAGGTCGGCCAGTTCCTTTTCCAGCTTTTCCAGCCGGTCCTTGGACGCCACATCGTCCTCTTTCTTCAAAGCCTCGCCTTCGATCTGGAACTGCAGGATCTGCCGGTCCAAAGCGTCCAACTCCTCAGGCTTTGAATCCACTTCCATCCGCAAGCGGCTGGCGGCCTCGTCCATCAGGTCGATCGCCTTGTCCGGCAGGAACCGGTCGGTGATATAGCGGTGCGACAGAGTTGCCGCCGCGACCAGGGCGCTGTCGGTGATCCGCACCCCGTGGTGCAGCTCGTACTTTTCCTTGATGCCGCGCAGGATGCTGATCGTATCCTCGACCGTAGGCTCTGACACAAAGACCGGCTGGAAGCGGCGGGCCAGGGCCGCGTCCTTTTCCACGTGCTTCCTATATTCATCCAGCGTGGTGGCACCGATACAGTGCAATTCCCCCCGCGCCAGCGCCGGCTTGATCAGGTTCGCCGCATCCATCGCGCCTTCGGATTTCCCCGCACCGACAAGGGTGTGCATCTCGTCGATGAACAGGATGACTTCCCCAGCAGCCGTTTCGATTTCCTTCAGGATGGCCTTCAGCCGCTCCTCGAACTCACCGCGATACTTCGCCCCGGCAATCAGCGACCCCATGTCCAAGGCCATCAGCTTCTTGTTGCGCAAGCTTTCCGGCACGTCGCCATTGACGATCCGCAGGGCGAGGCCCTCGGCAATCGCGGTCTTGCCGACGCCGGGTTCACCGATCAGCACCGGGTTGTTCTTGGTCCGGCGCGACAGCACCTGCATCGCCCGGCGGATTTCCTCGTCACGGCCGATGATCGGATCGATCTTGCCGTCCCGCGCCGCCTGAGTCAGATCGCGGGCGTATTTGTTCAGCGCCTCCATCGTGTCTTCGCTGGAGGCCGAATCCGCAGTCCGCCCCTTGCGCACCTCGTTGATCGCACCGTTCAACCCTTGGGCAGTCACTGCCCCGGCTGTCAGCGCATCCTTGGCCCGCGTGTTGACCAGCGCCATCGCGGTCAACAGCCGTTCGACCGGAACGAAACTGTCGCCAGCCTTCTTGGCCACGGTTTCCGCCTCATCCAGCACGCGCACCAACGACGGGTCGATATAGGTCTGCCCCTCACCGCCCGTCACCTTGGGCAGCTTGGCAATCGACGCGTTGATCGCCAGATTGACCTGCTCGGGCGACCCGCCCGCCTTGCGGATCAGGTTCGCAGCCAGACCCTGGTCATCATCCATCAAAGCCTTCAAGAGGTGGTCGGGCAGCACGCGCTGGTGGCTTTCCCGCATCGCAATAGTCTGGGCGGCTTGCAAAAAACCGCGCGACCGTTCCGTGAATTTCTCCAAATTCATCGGCATTCTCCCATCATCAAGCGCCCCGGTCGCGATACCCGGTTCTTCGGCATACCGCACAAGGCCTTGCCCCGAATCTGGGATCGCGGACAGCGTTTTGCAATGCCCAGATCGTGAGATTCAGCAGCTGGCAAAGTCCCGCCAACGCGCCGCGATGGGCCATTTGCCGCCGATACCCGACTGCGATTTCGGCGGCTTTTCCCGGGCGGATTGCAAGAGCGCAACCTCAGCTTGCCCCGGGGCCCGGCCAAGCCCCATGGTCCAGCCTTGCCTGCAAAAGGATGCTGGATGAGTGACCCGAAACTTCCCCTGATCCACAAGGCCCCGGTCGAAGGCCTGCTGGTCCATGTCGCAAGGTCTGGTCTGGTGATCGGCGATGCCGCATGGTTTGATCGACTTGCGGATGGCAGGATCGGGGTCTTTGCCCAGGCGAAACAGCCGATCCTGTGGGTTGTTCCCCGACGCAGTCCGCGGCTGCTGGGTTACCTTGGCCCGATTGCCGAGGATATCGTCGCTCCGTCGCTTGCCCATGGTGATGATCTGCGGGTGCGGATCGTGGCCTTGGTGCCCGAACATCTGGCGAATGGTCATCCGCCCGAAATCCATATCTCGGTCTGGGGCGACCCGCGCCACTTGCAGCCGATCATTGCGGCGATGGCCCCTGCGCCTATTGCGGAACCAAGGCCGGCCAGCCGGCTGACCAGTATCAGACCCGTTTAGGGCTCATAGCGGACATAGGCAAAGGCGCTGCTGTCGGGGGCCCAGCAAGGCACGTTGATCGTGCCTTGCCCGCCAGTAAACTCCCGCACGCGGCGACGGTTGGCGCCGTCAGGGTCTGCCAGAACCAGCGCCACCGGCAAATCAGCCGGGTGGCCTTCTGTGCCGGGGGGATAAGCCAGATACAGCAGATGCTGCCCGTCTGGCGACGGATGCGGGAACCAGTTGACCTGATCATCCGCGAAAAGTTGCCGCTGCCCGGACCCATCCGCCGCCATAACCCAGATCTGCGCATGCCCGGTCCGGTCGCAGTTGTAATAAATGCGGGTCCCGTCCGGACTGTAATCCGGCCCGTCGCAATGCCCTTCGCCAAATGTCAGCCGCACCTCTTCGCCGCCGTCCACTGGCTGAGTGTAGACGTCAATCACCCGCCGCCCCATCCGCGCTGCGACATAGGTCAGCGTCCGTCCGTCCGGTGATATCCCATGCCACCAGCTTGGCGCCTCTGGCGAAACCTTGCGCAAATCGCCGCCCGAAACCGGCATCACATAGATTTGCGAGCCTACGCCCTCATGATGCGACGACAGGATCAACCCCGTCCCATCGGGGGTCAGCCCGTGGTCATTGTTGCAGCGAACCGCAGGTCCGGTGTCGATCAACTGCAACACAGGCGTGTCCAGCAGCACCCGGTAGATCCGCCCGTCGCCATTGACCAAAAGCCAGTCCCCCGAAGACGCCCAGTTTGGAGCCTCGATCCGCCCTTCAACCGCCAGAACCTGATGAACATTGCACGTCGCCAGTTCATACGTCTCGATGATGCTACGCATTTAGTCCCCCTCAGTTTGATTAAACTTCGCTTCCACTTGGAAGAAATACTCCGCGGGAGGTCCCGAGGGCGCGAAGCGTTCTGGCGCGGGCAAAGCGCACATCATTCGCGCATCGTTGACACCGACAGCCTCTTTGGCCGGACCGCCTCGGTTGCCCAGAACAGCGAAAAGGTCTGGTTGACGTAATTCACCATCCCGGTCAGGCATTCCAGATAGTCCTGCAATTCTACCATCAGCTCGGTCTCGTTCATCAGCGTCAGCGCTTCGCCCAAGCTTGCTTGACCGGATCGGACTTGCAGAGCCTGCTCGGTTGACCAGCACCGCCTTGCCCTTGTCGTCGCGCCGAAAGCCGTTTTGCAGGTCAAACGGCAATTTCACCATGAAACACCGGCTTTCCAGCTGGATTACCGCCGGGCAGCGGCAGGCCGACTTGGCATGCGTGCGGTTCGGGAGCCGGACCATCCCCCGCTCGGATGGGTCATAAAGCACAGCACCCTTGTTCTGGGCCAGAAGCCAGCCAGCCGTGTGAGGCGCCAACCCCGGACCTTCCTCTGGCCGGTAATAGGCGAAATTGATTTCCAAGCCCTATCCCTCTCTTCAGGCAATGGCTCGTCGCAGCGCCCTTACTGCATCTGCCGAGGTTTGACGAACCACCGATGACCCGAACCCCAGGTCGACCAGCTTGCCGGTTGTCTGATACTGAGACGAACAGGACGCGTGAAGCTCGGCAATGCCAAGCCCCTTCAGCATCCGCGCGTTGGCGGGGTTGACCCCCGACCCCGGCATGATCGAAATCCGCCCAGCGGCTTGCGTGACCAAAGCTGCAATCCGCGCTGCCCCAGCTTCGGCAGTCTTTTCGCCGCCCGAGGTCAGGACGCGCCGGAACCCCAGACCAACGGCCTGCTCCAGCGCAGCACCCATGTCGGGCGCAAGGTCGAAGGCCCGGTGCAGAGTCAGGTCCATCCCTACCGCCGCCGCCACCAAGCGTCGCAGGATCGCCACATCCAGCCGTCCATCGGCAAGCGACGCGCCCAGCACCACCCCGGCAAGCCCCGCGGCGCGTGCTGCCGCGATTTCGGCCTCCATCATGCCGACTTCAGCTTCGGTCCAGACGAAATCCCCGGCCCTTGGCCGGATCATCACCATGACCGACACCGGGCAACCTGCGGCCATGGCGATCAGCCCGGCTGATGGCGTCAGACCGCCCAAGGCCAGTGCGGCGCACAACTCGATCCGGTCCGCGCCGCCTGCGACGGCTTCGGCCAGCCCTGCTGCCGTATCAACGCAAACCTCCAGCCTCAGCCCCATTGCGCCTCTCCCGCCAGTGCCGCGCCCAATAGCCCGGCATCCGGCCCGCATTCAGCCGGGACCAGCAAAGCGCCTGCGGTCGTCCGCAGAACCCGCGCACGAACAGCCTCATCCAAATAGGCGACCAGCCCCGGCGCACGACTGAGGCCGCCGCCAACCGGCACGACCCCGGCCCCGACCACGTTCAGCACCATCGCCAACGGCCCGGACACAAGATCACGCCACACCGAAAGCGTCGCTGACGCTTCATCTTCACCCTCCCGCCAATGGGCCACGATCTGTTCCGAATGCAGCACCTTGCCGATCCGAGCCTTGTGCAACCGCTCGATCCCGCGCGCACTGCCAACCGTGTCAATGCACCCGACCTGCCCGCAGCCGCAGGCAAAGGCATACTCACCCTGGATCACCGGTCCATGCCCCCATTCCCCGGCATAGCCGCCCGCGCCCGTGACCACGCGGCCCCCGATCACCAGCCCGCCCCCAACGCCCGAGCCCAGGATCACCCCGAAGACCGAGCCATGACCCCGCCCCGCCCCGTGCCGCGCCTCGGCCAGGGCAAAGCAGTCGGCATCGTTCAGGACCAGAACCGGCAAGCCGGTCGCGGCCTGCAGCATCGGCCCCAAGGCCAGCCCGTCGATGGCCGGAATGTTCGCTACCTTGCCGATTCCGGTTGCGGGGTCCACCACCCCGGCGATGGCGATTGAGATCCCCTTCACCGACTGCCCATCCGCAAAACCGCGAAGTGCTGCGAAGAAACCCTGCCTGTCGCGCAGCGGGGTCACGGCATCTCCTAGACCAACCAGCCGCGCACCATCCCAGGTCGCCGCCTTGATCCGGCTGCCGCCGATGTCGAATGCCAGAATCATCACTGCCCTCTGCTTTCGGCCAATCCTGCCGAAAGTCAAAGACTTGTCAAAGTGCTGCGTTTCAGCGCGCCCGCATCCGGTTGGCGCGCGCGTTATGTTCTACTTCGGCCAGGCCCAGAAGCTCCAGCACCGGGGGCACATAGTTGCCGAAGCGCCCGCGATAGCCCTTGCGAGTGCCATAGTAACCTCCGACCGGGTTGGACGCATCCCGCGCCCATGCCTCGACGCTGCCTTCTTGCACCGGTTTGCCTTCGTCAGCATTGCCCAAAGCCACCCAGTCGCCGCGCGCTTTCAGCATCGCCGCCATGTCCTCAATGCAGCGCAACTGATAGGCCAGCCGCGTGCTGCCAACCTGAACCACCAGTTCCCACTTTGCCAGATCGCGCCAAGCCTGAAACTCCGACGTCAGCGACGGTGTCTTCAGCAGCCAGGGATCCTCGCCCGTGCCGCTGCCATAGGTGATCATGTTCATGCCCGTGCCTTTCGCCAGTTGACCTTGCCGGATTCTACAGCCCTAATCACGTCATCTTCTGTCCGGTATGACATGCGCGCTTCGCGACTTCTGCATATTCTTCTGATGTTGCAGAACCGGGGTCGGATGACGGCCCCGGCGCTTGCGGTCGAGCTTGAGGTCCATACCCGAACCATTCAGCGCGACATCGACGCATTGACCGAAGCGGGGCTGCCCGTCATCACCTATCGTGGCGCGCAGGGCGGGGTCGAGCTTGGCTTCAACTATCGGACAAGGCTGACCGGACTGGCAGAAGATGAAGCCGAAGCGCTGGGGCTGTGGCTTTCGGTGCTGCCGCCAGGGCTGATTGCCTTGGGGCTCGGCGGGGCGGCCAGACGCGCGCGGGCGAAATTTCTGGAAAGCTTACCCGACCCCAGTCGAGCCATTGTCGCGGCGACTTCCCTGCGCTTTCCCATGGATCAGGGAAAGGGCCCTGCGGCTGACCCCAGGGTTTCCGCGATTGCCGAAGCGATCCGGCTTGGCCGCACCCTGACCTTAGGCGCCCGTTCGCCTGCGCCACTGCGTTTGCGCCCCGAACGGCTTGGCCTTGGACCGGACGGCTGGTGGGTCGCTGGTCCGCCAGTTTCCGCTCCGATACGGCAGCCGGACTGGGGTGACATCAACATCTCCCGCGCACCGGTGGACATCATCCCGGCCGGGGCCTAAGACGCCATGGATTGAAGCGGAGGGTGTCATGGATGACCGGCTGATCGTGGCGCTGGATGTGCCAAACGTGGTGCAAGGGCTGGAGCTTGTGGCGCGGATCGGCGATGCGGCCAGCTTTTACAAGATCGGCCTTGGCATGCTGACCGGCGGTGGCCTGGCGCTGGCCAACGAGTTGAAGCACGAACACGGCAAACGCATTTTTCTGGACATGAAGCTTTTCGACATTGGTGCAACGATCGAAGCCGCGGTGCGTGGCCTGTCACAATACGACCTCGATTTTCTGACGGTCCACGGCGACCCTCAGGTGGTGACCGCTGCTGCGACTGGCAAAGGCGGCACCAACCTGAAAATCCTTGCCGTCACCATCCTTACCTCGCTTGATCGCGCCGATCTGGATGCCAACCTAATCAAGCCCGGCGATATTCACGACATCGCGCTGGAGCGCGCCGCCCGCGCGCTGTCGGCCGGGGCCGATGGCGTGATCGCCAGCCCGCAAGAGGCCGCCCTGATCCGCGCGCTACCCGAGGCCAAGGGCAAGCTGATCGTCACGCCGGGCATTCGGCCTGCGGGCGCAGCGACCGGGGATCAAAAGCGCATTGCCACGCCGCGCCAGGCGATTGGCGACGGGGCCGACCATATCGTTGTCGGCCGACCGATCTGGCAGGCAAAAGACCCAGCCGCCGCTGCCCGCGCGGTGATTGCCGAGCTTTGGAAGTAGCTTGCTCTGCTGACCTACGACTATACCAACCTTGCTTGCGCCGCGGTGGACCACATCTTTGAAAACCAGGGCCAAGCCGGACTTGGCAGCGCTGCGGTTAAGGCAACCCGTTCTAGGGACAGCATCGCACTGTTCGGCGTCAGGCCTTTAGGTCCGTCTTTGCCGCGATCGAGGATTCGTGTGATCCCGACGACAACCGCAGTTGCGCCAACGCGGTATCAAGTGGAACCCAGTTCTCAAATCTCAGGCGGACAACCAGGGTAAGCACCTTCGACCGCCAGACGGGCGGCAGCCGTACGGCGTCCTTTTCGGTCGTGACGAGTTGCGCTCCCTTTGCAGAGGCCTCGGACTCAAGCCGCCGGAGCAACGCCTCGGACAAGGGCGCGTGGTCGTGCAAGGCCTCGCCCCGCAGAACCTTTGCCCCCAGGCCGCGCAGGGTGGCAAAAAAGCGGTCTGGGTCGGCAATGCCGGCAAAGGCCAGAACGGGGCTGTTCTGCCAGTCCATTCCGGTCGCCAACGGAGCCAGTTCAGCCCGAACCAAAGGTACACTGATCTGACGGCCCCAAAGAGCAGCGAACCGGTCTTGTGACGCCGCGTCGCCGATGGCCAACACCAGATCGGCCCGCGCCAGTCCGACCGGCACCGGCTCGCGCAAGGGTCCGGCCGGGATACAGCGCCCGTTGCCAAAACCCTTGCTGGCATCGACGACCACAATCGACATCGCGGCCACGACAGACGGGTTCTGGAACCCGTCATCCATCAGGATGACCGAAGCGCCGGCAGCTTCGGCGGCACGGACCCCGGCAGCGCGGTGACGGGCAACCCAGACCGGAACCATGGCCGCCAGAACCAAAGGCTCGTCGCCAACCTGCGCCGCGCTGTGCCGCGCGGGATCAACCTGAACCGGCCCGGCAAGACTGCCGCCAAAGCCCCGGCTGACCACATGCACCGCCAGACCCCTTGCGGTCAGACGCTCGGCCAAAGCCAGCGTGGTCGGGGTCTTGCCCGCCCCCCCGGCGACCAGATTGCCGATGCAGATCACCGGCACACGCGGGACATAGCCCGTCTGGCGCAACCGGCGCGCGGTGCCGGCCGCGTAAAGCCAGCCCAAGGGGGCCAGCAACCGCGCCCAAGGCCCCGGCCGGTCCGGGTCTGAAAACCAGAAGCGCGGGGCGCGCATCATGCGTCACCGTCCATCAGACTGCGGATCCGGCCCAAAAGCGCGTCTGTGACCTCGGACCCTTCGCTGACCACCGCCCAGGCCGATTGCGCCAGCCGCGCAGCGCGATCCGGCGACAGAAGATCCCCCAGCCCATCGGCAAGATCGGTGGCCGAGGCCACGGCACGCGTCGCCCTTGCAAGCTCAAGCCGCGCGAAGGCCGGACCAAAGCGCCCCGTGCGTGGCCCGTGCAGGATGGCCGATCCCAAGGCCGCCGCTTCGAACGGATTGCGCGACGCGCCAGTGCCGGTCAGACTGCCGCCTAGAAACGTGACCGGTGCCAGCCGATACCAAAGCCCGTATTCCGCCGGGTTGTCGACCACCAGGATTTCCACCGCCGGATCGGGCTCTTCCTCGCGCGACCGAAGGGCCACGACCCACCCGTCCGAGGTCTCCAGTCTCGCCGCCCGCGCCGCGGCATCGGCAGGGTCATCCGGGGCCAGCACCATAAGCAGCCGGTGGGAATGTTGCATGGCGGATCGGTGCGCCCGCAGCACGGCGGCTTCTTCGGTCAGGGGCAGACCGGCGGCAAACCAGACCGGACGTGTTGCCAAAAGTGCCGCAAGTGTGGCCCGTTCGGCCTCAAGGCACGGCAGGGCGGCGCTTTCGTCCTCCATCCGCCCGGTCACCGCCACCTGACCCAGCGGCGCCCCGGCCTTGCGAAACAGCCTTGCGGCCGCCTCGTCCACGGCGAAGACCTGCGAAAACTGCACCAGCGCCGACCGCATCAGCCCCGGATACCAGCCATCCCGGTCGCGCAGGAACCGGGGCGCGCTGCCATTGACCAGCAGCAGCGGGATTTTCCGTGCCGCCGCCTGATGGAGAACCGCCGGGCGCAATTCACCTTCGGCAAAGATCGCGATATCGGGTCGCCAGTGGTCAAGGAACTCATGCGCCTCGGCAGGCGACTCGCCCGGTGGCGGCTGTGTGGTCACCCCGTCCCGCGCCCCAATCTCGGCCGGGGAGGTGATCAGCACCTCGGTCCCGTCTTCGTCGATCAGACGGCGCGCAAGGGCAAGCATCGGGCTGATCTGCGCTTCGTTCGGCACATGCAGCCACACCAGGCCACCGGACGGGCGCGGTGGCCGCCGGGCATCCTGCCCCGAGTCGCGGCGATGTCCAAGATTGTAAAGCTTAAGCCCGATGGATGCCGACATGGATCAGCCGTCAAACGCCTCGGTGGCGGAACCCGAGTTCGCTTCGTCGCGCAACTTGTGCAGGTGGGCGATGAAATAGCGGGTGTGGGCATTGTCCACAGTGCGCTGCGCTTCGGCCTTCCAGGCCAGAAAGGCGGTCGCGTAATTCGGGAAAATTCCGACGACATGGATGTCCGCGACATCGCGAAAGACGTTGGTTTGCGGATCAACAAGCTCTCCGCCGAAGACAAGATGCAGACGTTGTGCCATGGAAGGCTCCATTTCCTAAGATCGCCATGACCCTAAAGGTTTCGCGTGTCGGAAGGAAGACGGCAGCCAATATGGCAGGTCAGCATTTCCGGGCCTTGCGAAAAGGGCAAAGAACGACAACATTACAGGCGCGCGGGGTGCGCGATGTTCTAGGGAAGGGTTTGTCATGGATTTTGGTGGTCTCATCGGTTGGCCGGGCGTCTATCTGGCAATTGCGCTGTTCATCATCCTCAGCATTTTCCTTGGTGTGCGCATTGTGCCGCAGTCGGAAAAGCATGTGGTCGAACGGTTCGGCCAGTTGCGGATGGTGCTTGGGCCGGGCCTGAACTTTGTCGTGCCGTTCCTTGACCGGATCGCGCACAAGGTGTCGGTTCTGGAACGCCAGTTGCCGAATGCCAGCCAGGACGCCATCACCGCCGACAACGCGCTGGTGAAGGTGGAAACTTCTGTCTTCTACCGCGTGACCGAACCGGAAAAGACCGTTTACCGGATCCGTGACGTGGACGGCGCCATTGCCACCACCGTCGCCGGTATCGTCCGGTCGGAAATCGGCAAGCTGGAACTGGATCAGGTGCAATCAAACCGCGCCCAACTGATCGACCGCGTGCGCGAGCAGGTTTCGGCGATGGTCGATGACTGGGGCGTCGAAGTGACCCGCGCTGAAATTCTGGACGTGAACCTGGACGAAGCAACCCGCGCCGCGATGATGCAGCAGCTGAACGCCGAACGCGCCCGCCGCGCCCAGGTGATGGAGGCTGAGGGCAAGAAGCGGTCGGTCGAACTTGCCGCCGACGCCGATCTATATGCCGCTGAACAGCAGGCCAAGGCCCGTCGGGTGACCGCCGACGCCGAAGCCTATGCCACGGGTGTCATCTCGGTCGCGATCAAGGAAAACGGGCTGGAAGCCGCGCAGTTTCAGGTCGCGCTGAAGCAGGTCGAGGCGTTGCAGGCCATTGCTGCCGGCGAAGGCAAGCAGACGATCCTGGTACCCGCCAACGCGCTTGAGGCATTTGGCGATGCGTTCAAGATGCTAAAAGGACGGGGCTGACATGCTGGACCAGTTCGCCGCAACATGGTGGGCCTGGGTGATCTTTGGATTCGTGCTTGGGATCCTGGAAATCATAGTGCCCGGGTTCATTTTTCTGGGCTTTGCCATCGGGGCTGTTTCAACTGGTGCTTTGGTCGGGGCGGGTATCGCTCCGGCCGGGGTGACCGCCCTTTTGATGACTTTCGCGATCATTTCGGTCGTCGCCTGGGTCGTCCTTCGCCGCGTCGTCGGAGTGCGGGAAGGTCAGGTCAAGATCTGGGACCGTGACGTCAACGATAAGCCGTAAGGTGGAGTTTGTTGGGGCAAAGGCTGCATTCTTTTGCGGCGAAAAGGTCCTGACCTATCTGCGCGATGACCTGCCTGGCCTTGGCTGGGCAGGCTTCTGGGACCTGCCGGGTGGCGGTCGCGAAGCGGAGGAAAGCCCGGAAGACTGTCTCCTGCGCGAGTTGGAAGAAGAATTCGGCCTGCGCTTGCCTGCCGACCGGCTGATTTGGCGGCGCGTATTTCCGTCGATGATGGACCCCACCAAGAACTCGGTCTTCTTCGCTGGCACGCTTCACCCTGATGAAATCACAGCCATCCGGTTCGGGTCCGAAGGTCAGTATTGGGAGATGATGCCGGTCGCGGTCTTTGTCAGCCACCCAAAGGCAGTGCCGGAGTTGCAGCGCCGGGCAAGGATCGTCTGGGAAGAATGGGCCGGGAGATGACCTTTCACCCACCTTCAACACCCGGTTTCCCTGGTCATGCGTGAGTCCGATCTTTATCCGGCGCTAAAGGGCTTTCTGGAAGCTCAGGGCTATGTCGTGAAAGCCGAAATAGGCGCCTGCGATGTGCTGGCGGTGCGGGGGGATGAGCCGCCCGTGGTGGTCGAAATGAAGCTGACGTTCTCGTTGGCGCTGGTGATGCAGGGCATAGCACGGCAGGCGCTGTTCGATGACGTCTATCTGGCGTTGCCGGTGTCTGGTGACAAGGGCTGGAAGCTGCGCTACCGCGACATCATCGCGCTCTGCCGCAGGCTTGGGCTGGGGTTGCTTGCGGTCAAGGGTGACGCGGTCGAGCCGCATCTTGACCCCGGCCCCTCCGCGCCGCGCAAAAACGTTCGGCGGGCCGGGGCGTTGCTCAAGGAATTTCATCGCAGGGTAGGGGACCCCAATCAGGGCGGGACCACCGGGATCAAACGGATGACGGCCTACCGGCAGGACGCCCTGCGCTGCGGGATGGTGCTGCGGGCCGGGCCATTGAAAGCGTCGCTGGTAAGCAAGGCGGCAGAAGTTCCAAGGGCCGCGACGATCCTGCGGGATGATCACAACGGCTGGTTCCAGCGGGTCGAGCGGGGGGTCTATGCCCTGACCGACAAAGGGCTGACCGAACTGGCAGCGGCCAAGGACGATCTGGCTGCGCTGGGACTTGCGCTGCCTTAAACCGCAAGCGCCGTGGTCTTGACCACCGTCCGCAGCGCAAAGGACGACTGCATCTGCCGCACCCCGGGCAAGCGCGACAGGAACTGGCGGTGGATGCGGGCGAAATCCTCGGTATCCTCGGCCATCAGCTTTAGAAGGTAGTCCGCCGTTCCGGCCATCAGGTGGCATTCCAGCAGGTCCGGCAGCTTGGCCACTTCACGCTCGAACGCATCCAGCAGGTCTTCGGCCTGACTTTGCAGGGTGATTTCGACAAAGACCGTGGTCATCCGCCCCATGCGGCGGGCGTCCAGCAGCGCCACATATGCGGCGATATAGCCTTCTTCCTCCAGTCGCTGCACCCGGCGATGACAGGCCGAGGGCGACAGATTTACCGCTTCGGACAGCTCGGCATTGGTGATGCGGCCGTTCTTCTGCAAAACGGTCAGAATGCGGCGGTCTGTTGCGTCAAGATCGGACATTGCAGATGTTCCTTCGGCCGGGACTGCCCCGGCCGAAAGCTTCTGTCATTCCGCTCCGCGCGGCAAGGGCCGTGCAGGATCAGGCAGCAACCTCGCCGCCGTCAAGACGCTGGATCGCAACCACCGCCGGACGTGGCACGCCGCCTTCGGCAAAATCCGGCCACAGGGTCGAGGCATTGGCCAGCATGTCACTGTCCTCTGCCGGGTGCTGGACGCTGACGAAAAGCGTGGTGCCGTCGGGGGTAAAGCAGGGACCGGTCGCCTCGGCACCAATGGGCGAGGCGAACAGCAGCTTCGGCAGGCCGCGTGCCGGGCCTTCGGTGTCGACGCCGTAGATGCCGTCGGCGATGTCAAAGTCATTGGCACCGTCGGTCGCCACGAACATCCGGCCCTTGGGGTCAAAGGTCAGGTTGTCCGGGCAGACGAACCAGCCGCTTTCCGACGTCTCGGCATGGAAGGTCGCCCCATGGACCGGGTCTTTCGGATTGCCGGCCAGCACGAACAGATCCCAAGTGTAGCTTGCAGCCGTATGGTCAGCATCTACACCCACGCCACCCGGCGGGATCATCTCGACGATGTGGCCGTAAAAGTTTTCCGGCCGGGTGTTGACGGCGTTCAGCTTGTCGGCCGTCATCTTCTTGTTCTTGGTCATGATCGCATAGACGCGTCCGGTGACCGGGTTCGTCTCCATGTCCTCGGGGCGGTCCATCGGGGTTGCGCCCAGTGCATCGGCGGCCAGACGGGTCTTCAGCAACACTTCGGCCTGATCGGCAAAGCCGTTCTCCGCCGTCAGCGGGCCGTTGCCATGCACCAGAGGCAGCCAGGTCACGGTGCCATCAGCAGCAAACTGCGCCACCGAAAGGGTGCCCGCATCCAGGATGTCCTTGCCCGAAGCCGGGTTGGCCGCGTCATAGGCGGCATCCGACACAAAGCGGTAGACGTATTCAAAGTAGTCGTCATCCCCCATGTAGACCACGACCTTGCCGTCCTTGTTGACAACCACGGTCGAGGCTTCATGCGCCATCCGGCCCAAAGCGGTGCGCTTTACTGGGGTCGAGGTGGCATCATAGGGGTCGATCTCGACCACCCAGTCGAAGTGGTTGGTCTCGTTCGGTTCCTTTTCCACGTTGAAGCGGTCTTCAAAGCGGGCGCGGCCATAGTAGTCGGACCCGTCATAGCCGTACCGCTCCAGCACATCGGCGAAGGGGGTCTTGGTGATGTCGCCGCCGAACGTGTCGGACGCGCCTTCCTCGCAGGTCAGCACGGTGCCCCAAGGGGTCATGCCGCCACCGCAGTTATAGTTGGTGCCGCGCGCAGACATCCCGTCGGGTTCGGCGGTGGTCTTCATCCAGGCATGGCCAGCGACTGGGCCGGAAATGGCCATCGGGGTGTCAAGCGTGATGCGGCGGTTCATCGGGCTGTCCTGCACGACCGACCAGACACCCGCCTCACGCTTGATCTCGACGATGGAATGGCCGATCGCGGCGTTGCACAGCGCGACCTGCTCGGCGGTCATCTTGGCCCCACCTTCGCCATCATCGGCCAGATCGTCGAACATCACGTTGAAGCTGACATATTCGTTGTTGACGCACAAAAGCCCGTTGTCGGAATTCTGCGAGCCACGCGGCAGCGGCAGGTAGGCGATGAAGTCGGCGTTGTAGCCAAAGCGCGCTGCCTGATCCGCCGCGGTCATGGTCTTGGCATCGAACGCCGCCTGTCCGGCCTGCATCGCGTCGCCCCATGCGGCCACGACCTCGGCCTTGTAGCCTTCGGCAACATGGTGGGTCTGGTCATAGATGCGCGTGAGTTCGGTAAAGGTCAGGCTGGACTGCACGCCCTGTGCATGGGCCTGGCCGGAAAACAGCGAGCCCACGAAACCGCCCGCAGCAACGGCAGTAAGCCCGCCCGCCGAGCCAAGCAGAAAGCCCCGGCGCGAAACGCGGTCGGCGATGATAGTGCGGATGTCCTGGCTGGAATTCATTCGATCTGACATTGCTGGTCTCCCTTGCTGGATTGCGGCAGAGTCTGGCGGGGTAGTAACGGGGGCCGGACAGGTCCGTGAAGCTTTCATGCCACTTTTGCGCAGGTCTCTTTCGTGCCTGGCGGCATGTGCACAAGAATCTGCGGCCTTCCGGGATAAACACCGAAGAAATCTGCGAAGACTGGATGTCTGAGTGCCCAGAAATCAAAGCATTGCCACGGAATCCCGGCAAACTTGAAGCATATGGGATTGGCCCCCAATGGGAGAAAAGAAATGAAGATCGGTTGCCCGAAAGAAATCAAGCCGCAGGAGTTCCGCGTCGGCATGACCCCCGACGCCGCACGCGAGGCTGTGAACAACGGCCATGACGTGCTGATCGAAACCAAGGCCGGCATGGGTGCGGGCTTTTCGGATGCCGACTATGTCGCCGCTGGCGCAAAGATCGTAGACACCGCCGAAGAGGTGTTCGCCAAGGCCGACATGATCGTCAAGGTCAAGGAACCCCAGGCGATCGAGCGCAAACGTCTGCGCGAAGGTCAGGTGCTGTTCACCTACCTGCACCTGGCACCCGATCCAGAGCAGACCGCCGATCTTCTGGCCAGCGGGGCGACCTGCATCGCCTATGAAACCGTGACCGACGACCGTGGTGGCCTGCCCTTGCTGGCCCCGATGTCCGAAGTTGCGGGCCGTCTGGCCCCGCAGGTCGGTGCATGGACCCTGCAAAAGGCCAATGGCGGCCGTGGCGTCCTTCTCGGCGGCGTGCCGGGTGTGCTGCCCGCCAAGGTGCTGGTCATCGGCGGCGGTGTCGTTGGCACCCATGCGGCCAAGATCGCCGCCGGCATGGGCGCGGATGTGACCGTGATCGACCGGTCGATCAACCGTCTGCGCTATCTGGACGACGTCTTTGGCGGTCAGTTCAAGAACGCCTATGCCTCGGCTGGCAACACCATTGCACTGGCGCGCGAAGCTGACCTTATCATCGGCGCGGTTCTTGTTCCGGGGGCCGCTGCGCCCAAGTTGATCTCGAAGGCGCAACTGAAAGAGCTGAAGCCGGGTGCTGCGCTGGTTGACGTCGCCATCGACCAGGGCGGCTGCTTCGAGACCAGCCACGCCACCACCCATCAGGACCCGATCTACGAGGTTGACGGCGTGATGCACTATTGCGTCGCCAACATGCCGGGGGCGGTTGCCCGCACCTCGACCCAGGCTTTGGGCAATGCGACCATGCCGTTCATGCTGGCTTTGGCCAACAAGGGCTGGAAAAAGGCCTGCGCCGACGACAAGCATCTTCTGGCCGGGCTGAACGTCCATGCCGGCAAACTGACTTATGCCGCCGTGGGCGAGGCGCTTGGCCTGCCGACGATCTCGGGCGCTGACGCACTGAAAATGTAATTGACGCTACCCCGGCGCGACGGAACCCGTCGCGCCGGGCGTATTACCGGTGCCGCAACACGGGTGCCTCATGACAATTCCCGGCTACAAACCTTCAACCCTGATCCTTTGGATCGTGCTTTCTCTTCCCGCTCTTGGCATGATCGGCCCGCTGTTTGGCGATGACCCGCGTGCCTTCCACGGGCTTCTGCATCCCTCCGGCGAATGGGCCGCGCGGTTCATGATAATCGGCATGATGGCTTCGGGCCTGATGCTGCTGTTCAAGGGGCGTCACTGGCCGCGCTGGCTGGTGCATCATCGCCGCGATATCGAGGTGGCGGCTTTCGTCTACGCCGCTGTCCATACCGTCGTCTACGTCATCGACCGGGGCACTCTGGACCGCATTCTGGATGCTTTGCCCCATACCGACATCTGGACCGGCTGGCTGGCGATGCTGATCTTCGTGCCGCTGGCGATCACGTCGAACGACGCTTCGCAACGCTGGCTGCGGGCCGGATGGAAGACGCTGCAGCGTCTGTCCTATCCGGCGGCGGTGCTGGTGCTGATCCATTGGGCAGCCTTGCACAACTGGGGCAGCTGGCCCCCCGCCATGGTGCATTTCAGCCCGCTGCTGGCGCTTTGGGCTTACCGGTTGTGGTATTGGTATCTGCGGCCCCGCGCTCCAGCGGTTGCGGCCTGAAACCGATCCGGCCCGCAAGTCCAACTTGCGGGCCGTTCGTTCATGTCACTTGGCTTTCAACGCCGCCAGGATTTCCTTAAGCAGATCATTGTCCGAAGGACCTGCAGGGGCGGCCGGAGCCTCTGCCTTTTTCGGCATCATCTTGTTGACGGCCTTTACGATCAGGAACACCACCCATGCCACGATCACGAACTTGATGATCGCCGTGATAAAGTTGCCAACAGCGAATTTCGCCTCGCCGATCGAAAAGCCCCAGCTGGAAAAATCGACCCCGCCGATGATCATGCCGATAATCGGTTGGATCAGGTCATCAACCAGCGATGTCACAATCGCGGTGAAGGCCGCGCCGATGATGATCCCGACTGCCAGGTCAAGCACGTTACCGCGCGTGATGAAGCTTTTGAACTCATTCAACATTTCACATTTCCCTCTGATTTTTCGCCACTTTTAGCGGCGCTTGCTGTCGCATAGTGCGCCGGTTATTGCACACTCCTGCGTGTCCGGCAGAGGGAAATTTCCCCCCCGCTTTGCTCTTTTAAAAAATACTCCGCCGGGGTTCGGGGGTGTGAAACCCCCGATGCCAGCCAAAGGCGACACGCTGGCCGCCTCAGCTCAACGGGCAATCCGCGACTTCAAGGTCCAGCGCCAGGGTCGAGTCCGGCCCGTAGCCAAGACCCGAGACGTTGATATACAGCGCCCCGACCTCGGCCCAGACATCGGTCACTTTCATCGTGCTGGCGGCGGTGTCGACAACGACATTCTCGAACAAGGCGCATTCGGTTTCAAAGCGCAGGACATAGCCGTTGAAGGTGGACTCGTAGAACCGGCCGATTCCTTGGTGATAGGACAGCTCGATCCGCGTCGGTCCGATTTCGACATCGACCGGCACCACGTCCAGCCCGCCGGTGCGTCCCTCAGGGTCCAGCCCGAATTCCACGCCTTGGCTAACGGTTACCGTCCGCCCGCGCGCCGACAGCAGCGGCGCTTCGCGCTGGTCCCAGGTTTCGACAGTAAAGGTGACCAGCCGCCCTTCCAGCGTTCCGGCATTGGCCCCGCCAGCAACAACCGCCGCAAGCGCCGCCGCGCGGATCACGCCGCCAGACCCTTTGACCCCATGCTCAGGAACTTCTGCCGCCGGTCGCGGATAAGCGCCTCACGCTTCATCGGGGAAAGCTCGGCCAGCATCGCCTCGATCGCCTTGCCAACCGCGTCGATTGCCGCCTTGGGGGACCTTTGCGCCCCGCCAAGCGGCTCGCTGACGATCCGGTCGGCGATGCCCAGACGTTGCAGATCCTGTGCGGTCAGCCGCAAAGCCTCGGCCGCTTCGCGCATCTTTTCGGCGTCTTTCCACAGGATCGACGCACAGCCCTCGGGCGAGATGACCGAATAGACCGAGTGTTCCAGCATCGCCAGCCGGTTCGCCGTCGCCAGCGCAACCGCCCCGCCAGAGCCGCCTTCGCCGATCACCACCGAAATCAGTGGCACGCCGATGGTCAGGCACTTTTCGGTCGATCGGGCAATCGCCTCGGCCTGGCCGCGTTCCTCGGCGCCCTTGCCGGGATAGGCGCCGGGCGTGTCGACCAGCGTGATCACCGGCAGGTGAAAGCGGTCGGCCAGATCCATCAGGCGGATCGCCTTGCGATAGCCTTCCGGTCGGGCCATGCCAAAGTTGCGGGCAATCCGGCTTTTGGTGTCATTGCCCTTTTCGTGGCCGATCACCATCACGGGTTGGTCCTGAAACCGGGCAATGCCGCCCATGACCGCGTGGTCATCGGCAAAGGCCCGGTCCCCGGCAAGCGAGGTGAATTCGGTAAACAGCGCCTCGACGTAATCGGTGCAGTGCGGCCGGTCGGGGTGGCGCGCGACCTGACATTTCTGCCAAGGCGTCAGATTCTTGTAAAGATCGCGCAGGGCAGTATCCGCCTTGCGGTCCAGCGCTTCGGCCTCTTTCGTCAAGTCCACGCCACCGCCGGTCCTGGCCATAGCCCGAAGCTCTTCTGCCTTGCCTTCGATCTCGGCGAGGGGCTTTTCAAACTCAAGGTAGTTCATGCGATCTTCCTTACGGGGACAGCCCCTATATGGCCGCACAGCGGGAATTGCGCAACTGGCTGGCTGATGGCTTGGCGGCATCTGTCATCGGACGAAGGCCGTTTGGCGTTGCGCCTGATCACACAGGTCGACTAGCCTGCTTCCGCCCCTTGTCCGGAACCAGAAATGAAACTCTTCCTTGCAAACAGCACCGAATCCGCCCGCCATGCCGGGTGCAAGGCGGTCATGCGGTCGCTGGGGACCGCTATCGCGCAGGTGCCGGGGCTTGTCATCGTCGGGATCCATGATCACAAGGAAAAAGCTGTCGACGAGGACGCCTTCCAGGAAGCGGATGCCCTTCTCGTCAATGGCGAAGGCACGATCCATCACTCGGGCAACCGTGCGCGGTTTCTGCTGGACCTCATCCAGAGCGCGAAACGCAGCGGCAAACGCGTTCTTCTGGTGAACGCGCTTTTTCAGCAATACGACTGCCCAAAGGACGACATCCTTGCCGACCTTGCTCTACTGACTGTGCGTGAGCCGCGCAGCGCCGCCTTTGCCCGCCGATATGGCGGAGAGCCGAGACTGCTGCTTGATTCGGCCGCCGACCCTTTGTTTCTGGCCCAGGGGCAGGCGATTCCTCTTGCTCATGGTCGGGCAATAGGTGGGTTTCATCAGAACGGGGTGCTTTCAGATCCGTTCGCCGGCATCGAGGGCGACCGTCTCACGATGCGCAGCGGCAGCTTTGAAGACATTGTCGCGACGCTCAGGGGGGCAGAGCTTTACCTGACTGCGCAGCACCATGGAGTCTATGCCGCAGCCCTTGCCGGATGCCCGTTCGTGGCCAGCCCGTCCAACAGCCATAAGATCGAATCCTTTGTCGAATGGACCGGCCTGCCGATCCCGATCTGCATGACGCGCGAGGAAATCGTCCCGGCGATGGCTTTTGCCACCCGGAACCGGTCGATGTATGCTGAGCTGGCCGAGTTCATGGCCAGCCAGTCCGTCTTGACCTCGTCAATGCTGGCCGAGGCGCTGGGCTGACTTCCGCAAGATATTCATTGGCCGCACCGCATATTGGCCCTTACCCCGAGATTGGTCGGGCTTTTGAAAAACAGGGTGCCACGATTGACGAGCGGGGTCCATTATGACAGCCCTGCTGACGTGAATTCCGCCACCTATGAACAGTTGTTCGGCAACTGTCTGCCCTTGCGTTAAGGTGCGATCCGGGGCGCTTGATCCTGGGCCCCGGCGATGATTGCAGCTTGCCGAACGATCACTTCGGCCTGGCGCATGCTGGCGATGTCCACCAGACGGCCCTTGTAGGTGGCCGCGCCCTGACCGGCAGCCTTGGCCGCCTCCATGGCGGCAAGAATCTCGCGGGCCTCGATCAGGGCGGCTTCGGACGGGGTGAAGACCTCGTTTGCCAGCGCGATCTGCTTGGGGTGGATCGCCCATTTGCCAACCATCCCCAGCGTCGCCGACCGCCTTGCCTGCGCGCGAAAACCTTCGTCATCGCTGAAATCGCCAAAAGGCCCATCCACCGGCAGCACCCCATGCGTCCGACAGGCCGCAACGATGGCTGCCTGCGCCCAATGCCACGGGTCGGACCAGTGCTTTTGACCTTCACGGTGCATGTAATAGTTTTCCTGCGTTCCGCCGATGCCGGTTGTCTGCATCCCCATGCTGGCCGCAAAGTCAGCCGCGCCCAGCGACATCGCCTGCAAGCGGGGGGAACTGGCCGCGATTTCCTCGACATGGGCGATCCCTGCCGCTGTCTCGATTATGACTTCCAGACTGATCCGCTTTTGCCGGCCAGCCGCCGCCTCGCAGGCTGTGACCAGCGCATCGACCGCGTAGACATCGGCTGCACAACCGACCTTAGGGATCATGATCTGGTCCAGGCGGTCGCCTGCCTGTTCCAGCAGGTCCACGACATCACGATACCAGTAAGGAGTGTCCAGCCCGTTGATCCGGACCGACAGGGTCTTTTTCCCCCAATCCACCGCACCAATCGCCGTGATGATGTTGGCCCGCGCCTGCGGCTTGTCTGCCGGGGCAACCGAATCCTCCAGATCAAGGTTGACCACATCCGCCGCACTGACGGCCATCTTAGCAAAAAGTTCGGGACGTGAGCCGGGTCCGAACAACTGGCAACGGTTCGGACGGGCAGGGGCGGCAGGTTGCAGACGAAAGCTCATGCGATTCTCTTGGTAAGTAAATTGCACCATGGATGCTTCAGTTGTTAGATTGTTGCTCGCCGCAGCGCAACATCTGCTTTGCGACTGCAGCAAATCAAGATCGGAACTGGAACCGGCTTTGTCTGGCGGGCAATGTCGTAGAATCTTCTTCCGAGGAGAATTGCCGCAACCGGGCGGGCAGTGATATCATCTATCAATGGCCCGGACATTGCCTAACAAGGACCGATCACGATTTCCTGATCACGTTCTCGACCATTTCACCCAACCCTGAAAGGAAACAACATGATCTCGTTGCGCAAATCTTATCTGACTGCAATCGTCATCGGCGTGATGGCCATGGCAACCTCGGCCTTCGCCGAAGAGACGACCTATTCCACACCGAAAGTCGGCTCGCAACCGCTGGACCTTTGTCTGTCCTGGGGCGTGGATTGCGGCAAGCCTGCTGCAGATGCCTGGTGCGTCAGCATCGGCTTTACCGAGTCGAGCAACCATGTCGTTGCCGCGGACATCGGTGCCTCCACCCCGACCCGTCTGCTATCGACCGGCGCAGTCTGCGATCAGGCCTATTGCGACGGCTTTGCGTCGATCACCTGCTTCAAGCCCGATCCGGTCGAGCAGGTCTATCTTGAACCGAAATTCAACGGCAACCGGCTGGACCTGTGCGTCGATTGGGCCACCGGATGCGGTGCCCCGGCGGCCAAGAAATTCTGCCAGGCGGAAGGCTGGGCCACGGCGTCCGACTATACCGTCGCGAACGACATCGGGGCCAGCACGCCCACGCGTCTGATCGGCACCGGGGCGGTCTGCGACCAAGGTTACTGCGACGGGTTCCAGGCGATCACTTGCCGGAATTGACCTTCCATTCACCGTCAACGGACGGGGGCCTTCGGGCCCCCGTTTCCGTTTGGCGGTTGCGGCGTGACGGTCGGGGAGGGTAACACGACGGAACAGCTGCGCTTCAGGTCCTGCCGATGATCACGGTCTTTGACGAAACCTTCCGCCTCGCTCAGACCTTCACCATTTCGCGCGGGGCCAAGACCCAGGCGCGGGTGGTGGTGGCAAGCGTGACCCGCAACGGGTTGACCGGGCGGGGAGAGTGCGTGCCCTATGCTCGTTACGGTGAGACCCCCGACAGTGTGCGGGCCCAGATCGAGACCCTGCCGACTGGCATCACTTGCGATGCGCTGCAGTCTGCCCTGCCGCCCGGTGCGGCGCGCAACGCCGTCGATTGCGCGCTGTGGGACCTTGGGGCAAAGCAGGCCGGAAAGCGGGCCTGGGACGTTGCAGGCCTTTCTGCCCCCGGCCCCGTCGTTACCGCGTTCACGCTGTCCTTGGCGGCTCCAGAAGCGATGCAAGCCGCCGCCGCAACCCACGCCCACCGCCCGATCCTGAAGATCAAGCTTGGCACCCCCGACGACATGCCCCGGCTGGAGGCCGTCCGCGCCGGTGCGCCCCGGTCGCGGATAATCATCGACGCGAATGAGGGCTGGACCCCCGAGGTCTATACCGACCTCGCCCCGCATCTGGTGCGGCTGGGGGTCGAGTTGGTCGAACAACCCCTCCCCGCCGGGCAGGACGACATGCTGGCCGAAATTGCCCGCCCGGTCCCGGTCTGCGCCGATGAAAGCTGCTTTGACCGGGCCAGTCTTGCGGCGTTGAAGGGCAAGTATGACGTCGTGAACCTGAAGCTTGACAAGACCGGAGGGCTGACCGAGGCCCTTTTGACCCGCGACCTTGCCCTGCAGATGGGCTTCAGGGTCATGGTCGGCTGCATGGTAGGATCATCGCTGGCGATGGCCCCGGCCGTCCTGCTGGCCCAAGGGGCCGCTTGGACAGACCTTGACGGCCCGCTGCTTCTGTCCGAAGACCGCCCGCACCCTTTGAAGTATGACGCCGAAGGGGTCCACCCGTCCGATGCAGGGCTTTGGGGGTAAGAGTTCGATGGGTTTAGGATTCACGGTAGGACTGCTTAGCGATCTCATTCAGAATGACTCGGAGTCGGCCGACGACATGCGCCGCGTGTTCCTGGTCACGGCCAAGGCGATGGTGGACGCCGGACTGCCCGCCCACGGCGAGCCAGAGGATTGCAAGGTCTGGTGGGCGGATGGCTATGGCTACACCGGGCTTCACGCCCTGCGCGAAGTCGCGGGGCTGGTCTGGCGCGGGCTGCCGATCCCGACCGATCACATCCTGTCCGGCGAAGTCACCCCCAATTCCGAAGCCCTGTTTGACACTGCCGCTGCGGCCTGCGCGCCAGCGCGTCGACAGGGAATGTTTGCCCGCCTTCTGGGCGAGAAGAAACCAGACGTGCCGGCGCTTCCGCCCTTCGCGCATCTGGTGCTGCATTCTGACGCCGAGGGATTCTATGTGCCGGTAGACTTTGCGCAGCCGCTGATCCCGCTGCCCTTTCCACCCGGCACCGAGTCGTTGTGGCCACTTGGGTCGGTCCAGCGCCTTGCGGCCGAGTTGGACGCCCTTGCCCGAACCTTGCAACTGCCGCTCGACTTTCCCGACCCGGACGAGGTTCTGGAAACCTGGCTGGAGCCTACCCCGTCTGATCAGGTCACGGCTCTTTGGCAGGCCCAACCGATTGCAACTTATTCGTTGATCATCTTGCGCCGGGCCTGCGATCATTCGCTTGCGACCGGGGCCGCCATCGCTTTCGGCTGACGGCGAAGCCTTGACCGTGGCCTCGGATTGGCCAAGAAGCACTGAACCCGAACGGAGACCCCGATGACCCGCATAGTCTATGTGAACGGCGACTACTTGCCCGAGGGTGAGGCGAAGGTCTCGATCTTTGACCGGGGCTTCCTGATGGCCGATGCGGTCTATGAGGTGACCAGCGTTCTGGACGGCAAGCTGATCGACTTTGACGGTCATGTGAAGCGGCTGGCGCGGTCGCTGGGTGAGTTGGAGATGACCTGCCCGATCACGGACGACGACCTTCTGGCGATGCACCGGGAACTGGTGGCGCGGAACGGGATCGATCAGGGGATGATCTATCTGCAGGTCACGCGCGGCAATCCCGGCGACCGGTCCTTCCTGTTCCCGGCGGCGGATGTGCCGGGGACGGTGGTGGCCTTCACGCAGGATATCCCGAACCTTGCCGACGCGCCTGCCGCGAAGACCGGGTTCAGGATCATCACCATCCCTGACCTGCGGTGGTCGCGCGTCGATATCAAGACGGTCCAACTTCTCTATCCGTCGATGGGCAAGATGGCTGCCAAGAAGGCGGGCGTCGATGACAGCTGGTTCACCGATGAGGACGGGGCGGTGACCGAGGGGACCTCGAACAACGCCTACATCGTGAAGGGCAACAAGATCATCACCCGCGCCCTTGGGACCGACATCCTGCACGGGATCACCCGGGTCGCGGTGCTGAGGTTCGCGGCCGAGGCGCAGTTTGAGGTCGAGGAGCGGCCCTTCACGGCAGCCGAGGCTCAGGCGGCGGATGAGGCCTTTTCGACGGCGGCGTCGATCTTCGTGATGCCGGTGGTCGAGGTGGACGGAAAGCCGGTGGGTTCAGGCAAGCCCGGCCCGGTCGCGACCCGGCTGCGCGAGATTTATCTGGACGAGATGCGCAAGGCGGCGATCTGAAGCTGTCCACAGTGGACGTAGATTCCAGTGCAAGGATTTCAAGGGCTTGGCTGTGGACGTTAAGGATTTGGCAAGGAATTGGAGAGTCGGGCTGAAGCCCGACCCACGATGAGGGCGGCGTTCACCTGGGATGGGTTCTGGCGCGGTGCGCGGGACGGGGTGCCGCTGGGGGTCAGCATCTTTGCCTACGGCCTGGGCTTTGGTCTGGTCGCGGCGCAGGCCGGGTTCGGCATCGGCAAGGCGGTGCTGACCAGCGCCGCGATCTATTCCGGGTCGGCGCAACTGGCGGCGATGAACCTGATGCAGACCGGGGAAGCGACGCTTTGGGCGCTGTTTGCCACCATCATGGTGATTAACGCGCGCTACCTGTTGTTCGGGGCATCGCTGCAACCCTGGCTTTGGCAGGCGGGCAAGCTGCGCGCCTATGGCAGCCTGCTTCTGCTGGGCGACGCGAACTGGATGCTGACAATGCGGATGATCCGCGCCGGCGAAATGGACCGGGCCTATCTGGCTGGAACCGGTGCCCCGGTCACGCTGGGCTGGCTGGCTGGCACGGCCCTTGGCGCGGCGGCGGTCAGCGTCCTGCCCCGGCCCGAGGCGCTGGGCCTTGACCTGATGCTGATTGCCTTTGCCGCCAGCATGGTCACGGCGATGACGCGCAGCCGGTCCGATCTGCTGCCGGTTGCGGTGGGTGCTGCGACGGCGCTGGGAGTGGCACATCTGCTGGGCCCCGCCCCCGCGATCATCGCGGCCGGGCTGGCGGGCGGGGCTGTCGCGGCCTTTGGTGCGGGAGGACGGGCATGGGGGGCACGGGCATGACCGAAAGCTTCCCCGTGGTTCTGGCGGTCATGGCGGCGGCGGCGCTTTTGTGCCGGATGGCGGGCTTTACGCTGATGCGCTTTGTCCCCTTGACCCCAAGGGTCGAGGCGGCGTTGCGCGCGACACCTCTGGCCGTGATGTCGGGAATCGTGGCGCTGGCCGTGGTGCAGGGTGGGTTGGCCGAATGGTTGGCATTGGCGGCCGTGGTCGCGATGACCTGGGCCACCGGCAAGGATGTGGCTTCGGCGATGATGGGGGTGGTCATCGTGGCGGGGTTGCGGTGGATGGGGGTGTAGGGGTCGGTCGGGGCGGGTTAGGAAGAGTCGGGGCAAGCCCCGACCTACGTCAGTCTTTTGGACCGACGTTTTCGGCAAAGGCTTTGTCAAACGCGGCTTTCTTGGCGTCATCCGCCGGGGTCTGGTGCTGGGTGACCCAATCGGCATAGGGCATGCCGTAGACCACCGCGCGCGCCTGATCCTTGGTCATCGCGATGCCCTTTTCCGCTGCCGCCTCTTGGTACCAGCGCGAGAGGCAGTTCCGGCAAAAGCCGCCAAGGTTCATCAGGTCGATGTTCTGCACCTCGGGGCGCTTGATCATCAGGTGATCCACCAGCGCGCGGAAAGCGGCGGCTTCAAGTTCGATACGGGTTTGGTCGTCCATTCAGAGGCCCTCCAGCACTTCGGTCAAGATCGGCGCAAGGCGGGCTGCCCAATGGGATTGCGCCTCGGCGGTGTCGATCAGGTCATTTCGCAGCTCGATCAGTGTGTTATGGCGGCCAAGGCGCAAGGCGTGGCGGTCGATGGCATCGCCGGGCAGATGGCCAGAGTAAGGCTCGTTGTCGCCGATGCAAAGGTCGGTCTCGGCTTGCAAGCGGGCGATCAGCGGCTTCGAGAAGCGTTCGTCGAGATGCGAATAAAGCACGCCGACATGCCAGGGGCGCGGGGTGCGGCCGCGCAGGCAGGGGGTGAAGGAATGCATCGCCACGATCACCCGGTCGGGCCGCAAGGCCGCAAGCCGGGCATAGGCGGCATGATAGGGGCGATAGAGGCGGTCAAGGCGACGCTCTACCTCCTCTGCCCCCGCATGGCGGTTCGCCGGGATGATGGTGCCATCGTATAGCTTCATCACCAGGGTCGGGTCATCCTCGCCCCGGTTCGGGTCGATGACGAGGCGCGAGAAGTCGGACAGGATCACCGGGCTGTTCAGCTGTTCACCCAGGGACGCGGCAAGGCCTGTGGCGCCCACGTCCCAGGCGATATGGCGGGCCATGTCTGCTGCCGGGATGCCAAGGTCGCCGCCATTCACCCAGTCGGGCACATGGTTTGACGCATGGTCGCAGGTGACCAGCCAGCGTCCGGGGCGGTCTTGTCCAAGGATCTTGAAAGGCAAGGCGGTCCTCTCAGGGGTGGCTCATCCTTCCCTTACGGTCGTTCGTAGCACTTTGCCAGCGATGAGCGTCCGAAAGGCAGCGAAGGGCGGCGGGAAAGCGTTGCGGGCTGGTCAGGATTGCGCCATAAGGCACGCGGCCCACATGAACCGAAATTTTAAGCAGGAGGATGGCGATGCGCCGCCACCGCAACGTGAAGATTGTGGCCACGCTTGGCCCGGCATCCAGCAGTTACGAGATGATTCGTGCCTTGTTCGAGGCCGGGGCCGACGTGTTCCGCTTGAACATGAGCCACGGGGTCCACGAGGATATCCGCAAACGCCATGAGATCATCCGTCAGGTCGAAAAAGACCTTGGCCGTCCGATCGGCATTCTGGCTGACCTTCAGGGCCCGAAGCTGCGGGTCGGGGTCTTCGCCAATGGTGAGGAAGAGCTGGTCGCCGGTGCGGCGTTCCGGATGGACCTGTCCGCAGCCCCCGGTGACGTGACCCGGGTGAACCTGCCGCACCCCGAGATTTTTGCCGCCTTGGAACCTGGCGCGTCGCTGCTGGTCAATGACGGCAAGATCCGTCTGACGGTCGATACCTGTGGCAAGGACTTTGCCGACTGCACCGTGAACGTTGGCGGGACGATTTCCAACCGCAAGGGCGTGAACGTGCCTGACGTGGTTCTGCCACTGGCAGCCCTGTCGCAGAAAGACCGGGGCGATCTTGAGTTCGTCTGCGAGCTTGGCGTTGACTGGCTGGCCCTGTCCTTCGTGCAGCGCCCCGAAGACGTGATCGAGGCGCGCGGCCTGGCCAAGGGCCGGGCGGCTATCCTGTCTAAGATCGAAAAACCGGCGGCGGTAAAGGCCTATGACGCGATCCTGCAGGTTTCGGATGGCATCATGGTCGCACGCGGCGACCTTGGGGTCGAATTGCCGGTGACCTCGGTTCCGCCGATCCAGAAGCGGCTGGTGCGGGGTGCGCGGGCGGCGGCAAAGCCGGTGATCGTGGCGACGCAGATGCTGGAATCGATGATCGAATCGCCGGTTCCGACCCGGGCCGAAGTCAGCGACGTGGCCACGGCGATCTATGAAGGCGCCGATGCGATCATGCTGTCCGCCGAATCGGCGGCAGGCAAGTATCCGGTCGAAGCCGTCATGACGATGAACGCCGTCGCGATGAGCGTCGAGAAGGACCCGACCTACCGGTCCGTCATCGAGGCCAGCCGCGTGGTCCGCCGCGAATCGGTGGCCGACGGTATCGTCGCCGCTGCGCGCGAAATTGCCGAAGCGACCAACATCAAAGCGATCTGCTGCTTCAGCCAGTCCGGCACCACGGCCAGCCTTGTGGCCCGTGAGCGCCCGCATGTGCCGATCATCGCGCTGACCCCTTTGATGTCCACCGCCCGCCGGCTGGCCCTGACCTGGGGCGCGCATTGCGTGATCACCCCGCCGCAGGATCGGTTCAAGGGCGCGGTTCTGGCCGCTGTCAGGGCTGCGCGGGAAGATGGTTTTGCGACCGAAGAAGATCAGATCGTGGTGACCGCAGGGGTGCCTTTCAACGTCAAGGGCACGACCAACATCCTGCGGGTTGCGCCTTGCGATGAACGGTTGATCTCACGGGTTGACCCAGAGTAACCTTGGGTTCTGGCAGGCCAACCGGGAGGTATCATGGATACGGATCTGGTTCTGACGATGGGGATTGTGCTTTTGGCACTTTCCCTGCCGTCGCTTTTGTCTGCGTGGGTCGAAGGCAGACTGTCCCGCCTAGGTACCTTGATGATCTTTGTGGCCACCTGCATGATCGGTTGGGCTGTCTATACCCAGCCGAAAGGCTATGTCTTTACCGAGATTCCGATGGTCATGCTTGGCGTGTTGTCGCGTCTTATCAACTAGACCGGGTTCCGGTCCCTGATCAGGGGCCAGACTTTTCGCGCTTGCGGGCATTGGCGGCATAGGCCCCGATCGACTTGCGTTGCGGGGTTACGCCGGAAATCCGCAGAGTGTCATTCAAGCCGGACCAGAACGGTTCTGCCCTGTCGGATGCTGCCGGGTCTGCAACGTCTTCCAGGGACTGGATGACTGATGATTGCCGCCGGACCGAGGATTTTTCGATTGCCGCGACCTGAAAAAGCGGCATGTCCTTTTCGATCAGGATCTCGCTGCCGGTGCGATGGATCTTGATGTTCATGAACAAAGGCATCGGGCGGAAGCTGTCGGTTTCGACGATGGCTTCAAAGCAACTGAAGGCGCTGACGTCGTTCTTGTTCACGATGGGCCGGATGTGTAGCCAGAGGTCGGGGGCCGTTTCGACAAAATGGCCGGTCCAGATCTGAACGATGCCGGGGTCCGACAGCCGGCGCAGGTGGTTTGGCGCATGGCCACGGAATTTCTCGGGCGCATGCTGGTTCCAGTGCTGATGGAATTCCGGCTCGAAGGGTTCTGCCGAGAAGGTGCGCCACTGGCCTTCGTCGGCGATAAAGGTTTCACGGCCGTCGAACATCAGGCTCATGGTCTTGGGCGGGAACAGATACCAGCCCATGCCCGAGGCGACGCGCACAGACTCGCAATACTGGAATGCGGCCATCGGCAGGTAGCCCAGCGCCCCGCGATCCGCCGGCATCGGCAGATGGGCGGGCTGGTAGGCGCGGGTAAAGGTGATGTCTGCGGTCATGCCGGGTGCTTTCCGTTTTCAGGTTGTCGAGGGGCCCGGTCCAGCACAGGTCTGGTCCGGGCCCCGCGTGCAATCTTTCGGGTGGCGCGCCCCTGCCGTCAATGTGGCAGAAGCGCGCCAGCTGGAAAGGGGGGCAAGTGACTGCTCCGCCAGTCAAGCAGCCGCATGCTGAACAGCCTTCGGCGGCAGGTGCGAACCACCGACTTCGGTGCCAGCGTGCTGCGCGGCTTTCGGGGGCAGGTGCGAACCGCCGAGTTCGGTGCCAGCGTGCTGCGCGGCTTTGGGCGGGAGGTGCGAACCGCCGACCTCAGTGCCAGCGTGCTGAGCGGCTTTGGGCGGGAGGTGCGAACCACCGAGTTCGGTCACTGCGTGCTGTGCGGCTTTGGGCGGGAGGTGCGAACCACCGACTTCGGT
>Ga0247839_1000476_pt1 | contig 70975 bp, 51 predicted proteins | sample LaCruzMarch2015__6_FD_192405 | JGI IMG/M metagenome (GOLD analysis project Ga0247839, IMG submission 192405) | Freshwater microbial communities from meromictic Lake La Cruz, Castile-La Mancha, Spain - LaCruzMarch2015_16m | ecosystem: Environmental > Aquatic > Freshwater > Lake | place: Spain...
TGGCTTGCCATGCTTCAATATGCCCAATCCACTTCATTGATAATGCCATCGGTATTCCCCATCCAAAAGGGCAAGGATGACAGGTCGTATCAGGTTTGCGTAGGTGGGCGGGTTAGACGTTTACATTCAAAATGTTATTAATCGAATCATAATAAGGTTATCTTTTTATTGCGGATTGTCCCATGCACGTTATCGAAATACAAAACCATGCCTTGCAACTTGCTGAACGAAATTTGCCGGAACCAGCTTCCCATCAGGTGTTGGTTAAAGTGGCGGCGGCAGGGATCAACCGCCCTGATGTGATGCAACGTAATGGCCAATATCCCCCTCCGTCTGGAGCATCGGATATTCCCGGCCTGGAGATTGCCGGAACCGTGGTGGCGGTGGGTGATGCGGTGACGCATTGGCAAGTGGGTGATGAGGTATGTGCCCTGGTGACTGGCGGTGGCTATGCCGAATATTGCTTGGCTTCGGCGGCTTTATGTTTACCGGTGCCACAGGGTTTGTCATTACCCGAAGCGGCCGCTTTGCCGGAAACTTTTTTTACCGTCTGGAATAATGTTTTTGATCGTGTTGGCTTAACTGCTAATGAAACCTTGCTGGTGCATGGTGGCGGAAGCGGCATAGGCACAACTGCAATCCAGCTTGCCAAGGCGTTTGGTGCCAAGGTTTTTATCACTGCGGGTTCTGAAGAAAAATGTCAATTTTGCCGCGAGTTGGGTGCTGAAGCGGCAATCAATTACCGCAAACAGGATTTTGTTGGAGAAATTCTAAAAATAACCCAAAATCGTGGTGTTGATGTGATCTTGGATATAATCGGTGGCGATTATTTGCCGCGCAATATCAAATGCCTGGCGACGGAGGGGCGGTTGGTGCAAATCGCCGTGCAGCAAGGTGTGAAAGCCGAACTGAATCTGTGGGCAGTGATGCAAAAACGCCTGATTATTACCGGATCCACTCTACGGGCAAGGGACGATCCCTTTAAAGCCGCCATTGCCCAAAAACTTTACGAAAACGTCTGGCCTTTACTGGAGTCAGGCGCAATAAAACCCGTTATCCACCGGATTTTTCCCCTTAACGATGCCGCGCTGGCGCATGAATTGATGGAAAGCAACCAGCACATCGGCAAAATTATCTTACAGGTCACACTATGAACTATACCACGAACTACACCACTATTATTTCTGCCGCCGATTTGCAGGCCAATTTGACAAATCCCGATTGGGTGACCATTGATTGCCGATTTTCACTGGCAGATACGAAATCCGGACGCATTGCTTACCAATCTGGGCATATTCCCAATGCCCGTTACGCCGATTTGAACCAGGATTTGTCATCAGAAGTAACCGCCCAAACTGGCCGCCATCCCTTACCGGATGTTCGGGTATTGGCAAAAAAACTCGGTGCATGGGGGATAGCTAACCATACCCAAGTGGTGGTTTATGACGATGCCAGCGGCGCGTTTGCCGGACGATTATGGTGGTTGTTGCGCTGGTTGGGGCATGACAAGGTGGCGGTGTTGGATGGTGGCAGCAAACATTGGCAAAAACAGGGTTTGCCTATAACCACTATCTTCCCCAAAATTAAACCCGCAATATTTAGGCCGTACCTGAACCCTAGTGCTTGTTTGAATGCCCGAGCAGTAGAAAATGGTTTGGCGACCAAAAAACTTTGTTTGATTGATGCGCGTACACCCGAACGTTATCGCGGCGAGCAAGAACCGATATATCCAGTGGCGGGGCATATTCCGGGGGCGATAAACCGTCCTTTCCAACAAAATTTAGCTCAGGACGGTTTGTTCCTGCATCCTTTGGAGTTACGGCAGCAGTTTAGCAACTTGATAGGCAATTTCGCACCGGATGCTGTGGTGCATAATTGCGGTTCAGGAGTGACGGCTTGCCATAATGTGTTGGCTATGGAACATGCAGGTTTGCGGGATTCCAGAGTGTATGCAGGGTCTTGGAGTGAGTGGATTAGGGATGCAAATAGGGCTGTGGCGGTAGGACAAAGTTGATGCTGTATTGCCTTTGTTGTCAGTTCAGTTGACTTAACTTGGATTTAACTCCAATGTGCGATTTAGGTGTCATGCGGCTTCTTCCAATAGTAATTTAACTTAGCAAAAAACACCATATGGGGTGTTTGGTACAAGGGTATAAATGAATGTGGGGTTTCGTGGGCTTTGGTTCAGCTTGTGCATCACCGCTTTTACGTCTGCATCAGTGATATTCCCGAAACTGATTCCCTGTGGATACCAATAACCAAGGCGGAAGACAATATTTGAGACCTATGTGCATCAAAAAATATTCGGCTGTTTCCAATATCGAAAGTGCGGACATCTTTTGCCGGGTATGCAGCGTGTTACCACCTACAGGAAATTGAGGTTTCCGCATCCTAGACGTTGACGACTGGATTCGACGGCGCCTTGCCTGATTTTATACGTTAACCAAGCCGGTCGGTTCGCCTTAAAGTTACGCTGAATAGTTACTATCTTTTTATCAAATCCATCGGTAAATCATTGTTTGGCCGAAGTATAACTTTGCAAATAGGTTTGACTGTTTCTTCAGGTCGGGTTTGCAAACGGTTACGCTGGGCTAATATGGCTAGGCATAAGGTGGTTTGCACTGTGCCCATGTACTTGGCGACACATTCCCGTGCACCGAAACTAAACGGCAAATAGGTATACGGTTTAGGTTTGTCGGGAGCGACTTCCAAGAAACGTTCGGGAATGAAATGGTCGGGTTTTTTCCAAAAATGTTGATGACGATGCAATAGCCAAGGCACGATCAGCATAAGCGAGCCAGCCGGAATGGTATGGTTTTGGAACTTGTCATCGCCTTTGGCTTGTCGCGATAACATCGGGAAGGGGGGGTAAAGGCGGAGGGTTTCGTCGATAATGGCACGGGTATAAACTAATTTCGGTATGTCATCAATGGTTGCAGACCCGTTTACTAAGATGCTGTCAATTTCATTATGCAAACGGAGTTCAACTTCGGGGCATTGTGCAAGCAGATACCAAGCCCAGGCTAAAGTGTTGGCGGTAGGTTCGTAGCCTGCCAAGAAAAAACTGAGCAGTTCATTACGGATTTGTTCGCGGCTTAGTGTGTTGGCGGGTAGGCTCAAAAATAATCCTAGTAATGAGGTATCATTTGCTTGGCTATGCGCGGCTATGATTTTGTCGATACGGTTTTGGACGATTTTTGCAGTTTGGGATGGGTTGTTGCCGCCAAAATGGGGGATCCAATTGGGTAAACCAAAAAAAGTGTTGATATCCAAATCTTCGATCGCAGTCAGATAATTATCCACACTTTGCACAAATTGCCGATTTTGCTTGTCGTCCACTCCTTCGCCAAAGAGTATACGGCAAAGGATAGCTGCACTGAGAGCTTTCATTTCATTCACGACGGGCAAGCTGCTGTTTGAAGGTAAATCAGTCCAACCTTGCCCAAAGGCTTCTGTAATTTTGACCATCACTTCACTAAATTTGGCAATTTGTTCACTCCCAAAAAAGGGTCTGATGAGTTGGCTGTGTTTTTTCCAAATATCACCATCACTTATTAATAAACTTTCAGCGAGTAGCGGAGCGAGGGTTTTACGCATCAAGCCACTTTTCTTTTCATAATTGCTGTTGTGAGTGACTAAAACATGTTCCACTGCATCAGGACAGTTAGCGATGAAAATAGAGCGGGTGAGGATTTTGATGGTGATGAAATTGCGGCTGAAGGCTTTTTCTGGCCAGAATGACAGAAGGTCTTTTCGTAGGTATTTGATGGTTTCCAGTGGCTTAAGGCTAAAACGATGTCGATATGGGTAGGGAGGGATAAAGTCGGACATTTGTTTCTCCTAGGCTAAAAGTTAAGTGTTAGGTCGATAATTGCTTACATGGGGCAACTTCACTAAGGACATGTCCACGTAAATTGGCGACAGCTCTGTTCGCGACGCCGCAGACTTTGATTTGTTGCTTGATAGTGCGGGTATAATTTTCGTGCAGATGGCCGTGAAAAATTTGTTTTGCACCCATTATCGCTGCCAGTTCACCAATCACTGAAAAGCCATGCCGATGTGATCCGGGGGCTTCGTGGGTGACAAGAATGTCGGCTTTTATTTTTTTTAGCGCTTCAAATTCATCGTGCCAGATAGCGGAGCGGTATTTGAGCGATATTTCCGCGTTTTTGATATGGGCGCACTGCTGATTCAGATAATGCTGTTTGTTTTGCCATTTTGGCGGTTGCGGGGGATACCAGACGCGGCCCAAAAAAATGCCACCCAATCCGGCGATTCGAAGTCCGGCGACTTCAGTGACTTTTAAATGCAGGCATTGGTGGGCCAAGGCAGAGTGGAACAAGTTTTGGTATTTATTAGGGGTTTCAAAATCATGGTTGCCAGCAATCCACAAGATTTCAGTCATGTCGAGGATTTCAGCCAAATACGTTTCCAGTGGTTTGTCCAAATCATAATCGCCAAGCATCACTATGGCTTCGGGCTTGTGTCTGCGGACCGCCGAAATAACTGCTTCAAAATTCCCATGAGGATCACCGGCAAATAATATTTTGTCATATTGGCTCATGTTGTTACACCGTCTGTGGTATTACCCTCATGCCAAAAATAACAGTGTAAATGCCGTTATCGCCCGTGGGGTTTTATGTCCTTACATTACACCCATAGTTCTTGCATTGCGACCTAGTCATACTAAAGCAAGAGCTGCTGGGATTGTAATATCTTCATTAAGTTATTAATTGTCGGTTAGATGGTCTGTTGCCAGTTCCATCCTAGAAAAAAGCTAAACAAGCTCCCTTGCTTTGCTAAATGCCGCCCTAAAATCCAGATACTGGGGCTGCTCGGCGGTCAGCATCAATCTTAGCATTTCGTTTTGCAATTGGTATTTGACATTGCCTACCGCCAATGCGCCCACCCCGATTGCGCCAAGGCCTTCGAGGGCATGAAGCAAGGGCTTTCCTAAATCATTACGTTTGATCCCTTCTATGCCCGCAGGTGGCACGGCGTTGACATCACCAGCGACTTTAAGTTGTAAAGCGGTTTTTAAAGTTGCGGCATTCAGGACCTGGATACCCGCTTTTGCGGTGCAGAAAATAATATCGGCATCCTGCAACAAGTCGGCTTTTTCCGCATCATTGTGTCCAACCGCACCCGTCAGATGACAAGCGAAACGGCGGTTATAGGCTTTGGCGACTTCTTCGGCAGTCTCAACCGACAAATGATCAACCAATGCCGTTTGCGCCCCTGCTAGGGAAGCAATGACGCCAGTGGCAATGCCGACCGGCCCCGTACCGCCAAACACCAAGGCTTTGCAATCCGTCAACGCTTTACCGTGTTTGGCTTGCAGCTCTTTTTCGACACAGGCGACCAAGGCGGCTGCGGTGGTGAACGCGCCGCTAGGATCGGCAAACACCGACACTTCAAATGGCGGCACCATTGCTTGTTGGCAAGCGTTGAGCATGTCCATCGCCAAAGCCAAATCCCGCCCACCGATAAAAATTCCCGTGCGTTTGACACCAGTCGGGCCACGGGAAAATATCGCGTCTTGGGTCAAACCATTGACGCTGTCCAGTTTGACATTGCTATAAGGCATCAGGACATCAAAGCCAGCATCCATCGCCATATTCACGTCAAATGGGCTATTGTGCGGCATGGGATCCAGCATGTGTAAAATGCTACGTTTTTCCATTTGATATCCTCAATGGGTGACAGGTTGGTAGGAATGCTTAAGCACGTGATTTGATATATTCCCTGGCAACGGCAAAGGCATGTTCAAAATGCAGATAAATCGGTTTTTCGCTATTGAGCATGCTTTTTAAAAGCAGGTTTTGTGCCTGATATTTGATATTGCCGATGGCTAATGCTCCAATACCGACGGCGCCGCTGCTGGAACCGGCTATCGGCGTACCGTTATGGAACGCATCAACTCCGGCAATGCCCGCTGGTGGCACGGCATTGACATCGGCGGCTACTTTCAATTGTGGTGCGGAAGCAACCAATTCCGCGCTTAGCAGCTCAATCCCTGCCGCACCGGTGGCGAATACAACGTCAGCGGTTTTCATGTAATCAGCTTTATAACCATCAGCACCGGCAGTGATGGTGATTTTGCCATCACCGAATTCATTGCTGCACAAATCGGCGATTAATTGGGCTTTTTCCAATTGCCGTCCGATGATACGGACATTTGCACCTGCTTGCGCTGAAATGACCGCCGCCGCTTGACCGACCGGACCAGTGCCGCCTAAAGCCAAAATCGTTTTGCCTTCCAGCGTGGTGTTGAATTTAGTGAATAGCTCATGTTCAACAGCGGCAACCATGCCAGCTGCGGTAGTGAATGCGCCGCTAGGGTCGGCAAAAACTGACACTTCAAAGGGAGGCACCATCGAACGTTTCGCTGTTTTCAGCATGTCCATCGCTTGTTTGGTGTCACGGCCACCGATGAAAATCCCGGTACGTTTTAGGTTTTTGGTGCTGCGCGAGAAAATCGCGTCTTGGACTAAGCCTTGCACTTCACTAGGTTCAACATTTATATAGGGTAGGGCGGAAACCCAGCCGGCGTCCAATGCCATGTTGACATCAAAAGGGCTAAGGTTTTTTGCTGTGGTCAGCATGTGTAAGATGAATGGTTTTTCCATGATGGCTCCCTGTGATAATTGGCTTGTATTAAGGAAGCAAGTATAAAAGAAAAAAACTGATATTAACAATGCCGTAATGTATTTCTGTGGTTTTGGGGATGATAGCCGTGAGGGCTAGCTGACCGTAATACGAAAGGCCAAGTTGTTTGGGCGTTTCTGGCAATCGGGAATTTTTGCCTACGGCTTCAATTGACCCATCCAGTCAGCCTATCCTTAAATTTGGTCAAGGTCATATTCGGAGGCCTAAGGAATTGCGCTTTTATTTCTGGAATATCCGCATCGTCCGGGCCTCTGCTTTAGCGCATTATTTCCCTTCCCAACTCTTATCCAATTCCCGCAAATGCTTGAGCTTTTCGCTGATTTTGATTTCCAAACCACGATTGACGGGTTCGTAATAGGGGATTTCGGGAAAACCGTCAGGGAAGTACGTTTCGCCAGCGGCGTAGGCTTCCGGTTCGTTGTGGGTGTAACGGTAGGCTTTGCCGTAATCCAGCGATTTCATCAGCTTGGTGGGGGCGTTGCGTAAATGCAGCGGTACGGGCAGGCTGCCGTGTTGGGCGGCGTCGTGCATGGCGGCTTTATAGGCTTTGTAGACGGCGTTGCTTTTCGGGGCGCAAGCCAAGTAAACCACGGCTTGCGCCAGGCTCAGTTCACCTTCGGGGCTGCCTAATCGCTCTTGTGCTTCCCAAGCATTGATGGCGATTTGCAGGGCGCGGGGGTCGGCGTTGCCGATGTCTTCGGACGCCATACGCACGATGCGCCGGGCCAGATAACTTAAATCGCAACCGCCGTCAATCATCCGGCATAACCAATACAAAGACGCGTCAGGCGAACTGCCGCGCACGGATTTATGCAAAGCAGAGATTTGGTCATAAAAATCATCGCCTTGTTTATCAAACCGCCGCACCCCGCCGGACAGCACTTCTTGGGCGATGGCGTCGTCGATGTCTTGGCGTTGTTGGGCGGCGGCGAGTTCGACGGCAATTTCCAGCAAATTCAATAAACGTCTGGCATCACCATCGGCGACACGCGCAAATTGCTGTTTGACGGTGTCGTCCATGCCGATGGCGAGTTTGCCCAAGCCGCGTTCGGTGTCGGTCAGGGCTTGATCTAATACTTGCAGCAAATCATCGGTGGTTAGCGCGTTGAGGACATAGACACGGGCGCGGGACAGCAGCGCGTTGTTGAGTGCGAACGAGGGGTTTTCGGTGGTCGCGCCGACAAAATACACGGTGCCGTCTTCGACATGCGGCAAAAACGCATCTTGTTGGGCTTTGTTGAATCGATGCACTTCGTCAACAAATAGCACGGTGCGTTTGTTTTGCGTTTGTTGGAGCTTTTTCGCCTCTTCGACGGCGGCGCGGATTTCTTTCACGCCCGACAACACGGCGGATAAAGGTAGCAGCACGGCATCGGAATGTTGGGCAATCAGCCGCGCCAACGTGGTTTTGCCCGTACCCGGTGGCCCCCAGAAAATCATCGAATGCAAACGACCGGACAAAATCGCTTCATACAACGGTTTGCCGGGTTGCAACAGATGCGCCTGCCCAATGTATTCGCCCAACACACGTGGGCGCATCCGGTCAGCCAAGGGTTGTAGGGAGCGGTCAAACATCGGCGGCGATTCAGCAATTATTCGGAAAAAACGTCTACGCCTTTAGGGGCTTGGAAGTTGAAGAGCTTGGTATCAATCGACGGGTTGTTTTTGATGTTGGAGAAATAAATGCGTGTCAATTGCCCGAAATTGTCACTGAGTTCCATACCGCTGAGCTGGCCTTTTTCCAAACCGATAACTAAGTATTTAAAACTGCTGTCTTGGTTTTTCGGCAGTAGTTTGACCCACTGCATGTTACCTTCAACGCCTTGCCCTTCCATCGTGTAATTTTCATCCAGATTAATATCACCGCTTAACAGCAAGGCAGGGGTGGAACCAACCGACTCATCCAATTTTTTGATCGTGACTTGTTCGAGTTCCGTATCGTAAAACCAGACTTTGCCGCCAGTAGAGATGATTTGTTGTTGGAATGGCTTTTGGTAATCCCAACGGAACCGGCCAGGGCGTTGCAGATATAGCAAGCCGAAACTGGTTTGTGCAGGATTGCCGGCTTCGTTTAGCAAGGTTTGTTTGAAATCGGCAGTGAGCGAGCGGGTGTTGGCGAGGAAGGTTTTCAGTTGTTCCACCGGTTGGGATTCGGCGAATACGGCTAAGGGCATAGACAAGCAGAGGGCAATAATTGCGGTACGGAAAAAAATTGGAATCATGGATTGGTGCTCTTAAAAATGTTGGGAAGTGGGATGGTTTTGTGGAGTGTAAATCTAGGTTTGCACCCCAGGCCAGTTCGAGGTGGCACGGATATATTTCGTGTGATTCATTTCGCGCCGCGCTGTTTGAAGATGGGTCATTAATCAGGAATAAACCGTTCAAACGGTTCAAACCAAGGTTTTTCTTCTTCTTCCTGTTCAGGTGCGGTTTTTACACAATTTCTGGGTGCGGGTTCTGAACCCGCAATATAAGGATATTCACGTCCGTGGCCACAGGAGTCAACCGCAACCATCCGGATATTCTCCGGTTTGTCTAGTGTGACTGGCTGGGAGGAAATCCGCTGCATCACTGCTGTCCAGATGGGGAGCGCGCCTGTCGCACCTGTTAGACCTATCGATTTGTTGTCATCCCGACCAACCCAAACTACCGACAGATAATCTCCGGTGTAACCAGCAAACCAACTATCTTTGGCATCATTGGTGGTGCCGGTTTTCCCCGCTAAACCATAATCACGGGGAAACACGTTATAAGCGGAACTGCCCGTCCCTTCCCGCATGACTTCTTGCAAAATGGTGTTGACGATATAGGTTGCATCGGGATCGACAGATTCTTTGACGTTAAAAGGATAGCTTTGCAAAAATTTGTCATCTGATGAAATTACGGCCCGAATCGCTTTGATCGGTGTTAAAAATCCCCCACCCGCGATGGTTTGGTACATTTGTGTGACATCCATCGGTGTTAATGAAGACGCACCGAGCAGCAACGATGGGTACAAATCGACTTCTTTATTGACCCCTAATTGTTTTAAGGTTTTCGCGGTCTTGGCTATGCCCACATCCATGCCGATACGCACGGTTGCGAGGTTGTAGGATTTTGCTAAGGCTTTGTGCAAGGAGACACTGCCGTGTTCGCGGTGGTCGTAGTTTTTGGGTATCCAGTCAGTGCCGTTTTGGCCGTGGACGACAATAGTGCTGTCGCTTACGCGCGTAGTGATAGTGTATTTTTTTGGATTCTCCAGTGCGGTCAAGTAGACGACGGGCTTTATCAACGAGCCGATTGGCCGCACGGCATCCAAGGCTCGGTTGAATCCGCCTTCGTCATTTTCCCTGCCACTAACTAGGGCGACAATTTCTCCGCTGTCTTTGCGGGTTACGATAATCGCCGTTTCCAATTTATTGGCTTTAGGCAGCTTTTCCAATTCCTGTAGTTTGGCAAGCGCCGTTTTTTCGACATTTTCTTGGATTTGGGTGTCCAGTGTGGTAAAAATTTTCAAGCCTTCCGAGGTGAAATCTTCTTCACGGTAATCGGCTTTTAATTGCCGTTTGACCAAATCCAAAAAACCGGGATAGCGGTTATGGGTACGTAGCTTGCGCGGGATGATGCTCAATGGCTTCGCCTTGGCGTCCACCGCCTCCCGTTCGGTGATGTATTTCTGCATCGCCATTTCGTCCAACACCAGGTTGCGGCGTTGCAAGGCCCGCTCAGGATAACGCCGGGGATCGTATTCCGATGGCCCGCGGACCAGTGCCACCAATAAGGCCACTTGATCTAACGGCAGGTCTTTTAAGGTGTTGCCAAAATAAAATTCACTCGCCAAACCGAAACCGTGGACGCCGTTAGCACCGTCTTGACCTAAGTAAATTTCATTCAGATAAGCTTCCATAATGGCGTCTTTGGGATAGCGGTATTCCAAAATCAAGGCCATGAGCATTTCTTTCAGTTTGCGTGATAACTTACGTTCCGAGCTTAAATAAAAGTTTTTTGCCAATTGTTGGGTGATGGTGCTGCCGCCTTGCACCATGTCGCCAGCACGGACATTGGCCCACATTGCACGGGCGATACCGCGCATGGAAATTCCAAAATGTTGATAAAAGTCATGATCTTCGGAAGCCAAAAGGCCTTTGACCAGTGCGTCTGGCGCCTCACTTAGTTTGATGAGTATGCGGTCTTCTTTGATGGTCGGATAAAAATTGCCGATTTGAACCGGATCCATACGGACAATCGGTATTTCTTCGACGACTTTGATTTGTTCGGATTCGGTGTTCTTAGATGCAGACAAGGGCATAATCGAAGCGATGCCCAAATCATTAAACATTATTTTGATGGCTTGGCTGTTTTGGGTTTCATCCCAAAATTTAAATTGCCGGGTTTTTATGTTGATTTGCTGATCGTTTCTAAAATATGAGCCTTCCAACGACAGTCGTGCATCCTTACGGTAGTGCAAAGCTTGCAATAATTCTTCGAATTTTTCCGCAGTAAGGGTATAGCCCGCATAAAGTTCAACAGGATCGGCATAAACCCGAGCCGGAATTGCCCAGCGTTTGCCGTCAAATTGCTTGCGGACGTTATAATCCAAATAGCCCAGATAACTCATCAACACGAAGCTACCGGCCACAAACGCGATCAGTAAAAGATTTCTAAACCAGTGGAAGCCAGATTTTTTTGTTGGCTTTTTTGTTGCGTATCGGACACTGATTTTAGTGGGTTTTTCTGCCATGGCACTTGGTAAACTGAGTTTTTTATTGGTCTATCCTGTTCATTATACACGGATAATCTGGCTGGAAACGGACTTGATATTGCCAATATGAAATGAATGTCCGCTGAAGATTCGTGATTTAAGCTTACCGGATTTATCGGTTTTGATTGCCCCTAACACAATTGTCGTTGTAATAATCAAGAAATTATTTGAACGTTTTAGTTCGTTACTTGCTAACAAACAGCAATTTGAATTTGGATGTAATTACTAACAAGCCTTTAAGATGAGTTCATACAATCATTCAAATCACCATCATTTACTGCAATGTCTGCGGGAATCAGATATAATTTCATATTAAACAAACATTTCCCCCGCGCATTCCGCGCATTCTCATTCCACAACAAGGTAAATCCATGCTCAATGATGTTTCACCATTACCCTCTTTCCGTGATTTGGCACTGACAGATTCGGTGCTTAAAGCGCTGGAAGATGTCGGTTATGAAACACCTTCGCCGATTCAGGCACAAGTTATCCCACACATGCTGGCAGGAAAGGATGTATTGGGACAAGCACAAACAGGGACAGGTAAAACAGCGGCGTTCGCGTTGCCGATTTTATCGCGTATTGATCTTAAGCAAAAAGATCCACAAGTGCTGGTGTTAGCTCCGACCCGTGAACTGGCTATCCAAGTAGCCGAAGCTTTTCAACGTTATGCAACCCATATTAAAGGGTTCCATGTCCTGCCAATTTATGGCGGACAAGATTACAGTACCCAATTGCGCCAACTGAAACGCGGTGCCCATGTCGTGGTCGGTACGCCAGGCCGCGTTATGGATCACATGCGTAAAGGCACATTGAATTTGGATGGGCTTGCCACGCTAGTGTTGGATGAAGCCGATGAAATGTTGCGTATGGGTTTTATCGACGATGTCGAATGGATTTTGGAACAAACGCCAGATGAGCGCCAAATCGCGTTGTTCTCGGCGACCATGCCCACGGTAATCCGCAAAATCGCCAATGAATATCTGCACGAACCTGAACAAATCACCATCAAAGTCACCACGGCTTCTGCCGAAAATATCCGCCAACGGTTTTGGGTGGTCAGCGGTGTCCACAAACTTGACGCCTTGACACGTATCCTCGAAGTCGAAACTTTCGATGGCATGATTATTTTCGTTAGGACGAAAACTGCCACGGTAGAGTTGGCGGAAAAACTCGAAGCGCGTGGTTATTCGGCGGCGGCGATTAACGGCGACATGTCCCAAGCTTTGCGCGAACGTGCTATCAACAACCTCAAAAACGGCAAATTGGATATTTTAATAGCCACTGACGTTGCCGCCCGTGGTTTGGACGTTGACCGTATCACTCACGTTGTCAACTACGACATTCCTTATGATACCGAGTCTTATGTCCACCGTATTGGCCGTACTGGACGCGCTGGGCGTACTGGCGATGCGATTTTGTTTATCGCGCCGCGCGAACGCAAGTTGCTGATGAACATTGAAAAAGCGACCAAGCAAAAAGTGGAGGAAATGGGCTTGCCGTCTACGGAAGTCATCAACAACAAGCGTATCGCCCGTTTCAAACAAAACATCACCGATACCTTGGCGGCGGAAGAATTGAGCTTCTTTCATCAGTTGATAGAACAATACCAGCAGGAGCACAATGTTTCGGCTGCTGAAATTGCCGCGGCTTTAGCCAAATTGGTGCAAGGCGAGACGCCATTGCTGATCCAAAACCCACCTAAAAAAGCCCGTGAAGACTCGTCTTTCCGTAACGATTATGAAGACCGCCCACGCCGTGAACGCGGGGAACGTGACCGTGAACGTAGCCCACGCCGTGATTTTGGTGGCCCCGATATTGAGATGGAATTGTTCCGTATTGAAGTCGGTCATGCCCACGGGGTTAAACCTGGAAATATCGTCGGCGCAATTGCCAACGAAGCCGGCATTGACGGCAAACATATTGCCCGCATCAGAATCGAAGATGATTACAGTACCGTTGAATTGCCAGCAGGTATGCCGAAAGAGTTGATTCAAGATTTGCGTAGGGTGCGCGTTGCAGGCCAGCCATTAAATATCTCCAAAGTGGAAGGCGGCAAGCACATTGAAGACGGTGCGAAAAAAATCGACAAAAGCAAAAAACGCCTAAGTTCACCTTCCAGACGCGCCAAGCCTAAAGCGGAAGAGTAAGGTTTGCACCAGGCTTGTTGGGGTTAAATAACTCAAAGGTCTTTATCATATCCACAGTACTTAGGCAGACAAAGGGACGGGGTTTTGCAACTTCGTCCCTTTTTTATGTGGGCCTGGTGGCTTGTCACTGCCGCCAAAGACATGCACCGCTGGCTTTGGCAAGCACGTCCAAAATTTGTTCATGTGCCTCCAATTCCCTTTCGTTGCAAGTTATCACGGTCAAAGCCGGGCGTTTGGTATCAAGACGTAGGCGGATTTGTTCCGGTTGCGCTGCTGACCCTGGACTGTTAGGGACATTGGGTTCATCCAGCAACGAGGCTTGGCCACCCGTCATCAACAAAAACACCTCGGCGAGAATTTGCGAGTCCAATAAGGCACCATGCAGTTCGCGGTGGCTGTTGTCTATGTTGTAACGCTTGCAAAGTGCATCCAAACTGTTGCGTTGGCCCGGATGTTTTTTTCGCGCAAAAGCCAGTGTGTCAAAGACCTTGCAATAGTTTCCAAGCTTGGTTTTACTGGGGTCTTGAAGCAGTGCCAACTCGTGGTTGAGAAAACCCACATCAAACGGTGCGTTATGGATGACCAGTTCCGCGCCGTTTATAAATGCAATAAATTCCTCGGCAATGTCTTTAAACCTCAGCTTGTCCAGCAAAAACTCGTTGGTGATGCCGTGTACGGCAATCGCTCCGTCATCAATTTTGCGGTCAGGGTTTAAGTAATAATGGAAATGTTTGTTTGTTGGTCGGCGGTTGACCAGCTCGACACAGCCAATTTCAATGATGCGATGGCCTTCTTGCGGATTAAGCCCGGTGGTTTCGGTGTCGAGGACAACAAGGCGGTTGGCGAATTTATGCTTGGTCAAGGTGTTTTCCTTTGTCTGCTGAAGTTATGGAGTGGTTTTATTGTCCACGAAAAACACGAAAAGCACGAAAAAAACTCACTAACGCCTTCATAAGCGCACAGCGGCAACTTGTGGCCCCTTTGCCTTTTTCTGCTTTGTAAGCCCCCATAAACAGCTTATGGTTTCTTTCCCGGCGGATGTTATGGCAACCAGTTACGAGCTATGGATACCGCCTGCTAAAAAAACCAGAAACTTTACCAATCGAAGCCAAATCAATGCCCAGAACTTTCGTGCTTTTTCGTGTTTTCGTGGACGTAGGTCATGGCAATAATGGAGATATTCCCCAAGCCATGCTAAATTGCCAATCATAAAATTCCTAAATGTTTTGGAGCCGTCAGCCTATGAACCCCCATCGTCCTATCGTCCTGTCGTTTTCCGGTCACGATCCGAGTGGCGGCGCGGGCATCCAGGCAGATATTGAAACGCTGGTCAGCCACCAGTGCCATTCGGTCAGTGTCATCACCGCTTTAACTGAACAGGATACCCACAATGTCAAACGACTGATCCCGCAAAGTTCGGAAAACATCATTAGCCAAGCGCAAACCTTGTTGGACGATATGGAAATTGATGCTTTCAAAATCGGTTTGATCGGGCAGCATGAAACCGCGTTGGCGATTTACTCAATATTGAGACAATATCCTCAGATTCCGGTGGTGTTGGATCCCGTGCTGGCGGCGGGTGGTGGCGCAGATTTGACCAATGACCGATTGATCGCCACACTGGTGGATTTACTGTTGCCGTGTACGACCGTGTTGACACCCAATAGTGAAGAAGCACGTAAGCTGGCGAATCTTGATGATTTGCAAGAATGCGGTTTGTCTTTATTGGAAGCGGGTTGCGGATATGTGTTGATCACCGGTACGCACGAAACCACGCCCAGTGTCCAAAACCAACTTTTTCATGACGGGCGCAACTGGGAAACTTATACCTGGGAGAGGTTGCCAGGCAGTTACCACGGTTCCGGTTGCACCTTGGCGACCAGCATTGCCGCTTTAATCGCACACGGTTTGTCGCCCATACAAGCGGTAATGGAAGCACAGGAATATACGTGGAATTCTTTGAACACCGCGTATCTCACCGGCAGGGGTCAAGCCAACCCCAACCGTTTTTTTTGGATGGAAGACGAGGAATGAAATTCCCCCCACATGGCCTATACGCCATTACTCAAACCGGGCAAAAATCCTATGCGAACATCATCAGCGACGTGGATGCAGCGATTCGTGGCGGCGCGGTAGTCGTCCAATACCGCGATAAAAATCCGCTTGACGCCTTCTCGCTCGCGGCTGAATTGTTACAAGTCTGTCATCAATATCAAGTGCCGCTGATTATCAACGATAATGTCGAGCTTGCCGCCGCCGTTGCCGCCGACGGTGTGCATTTGGGTAAAGACGATGGCAATATTGCCCTGGCTAGGGAGTTGTTGGGGGCTGATGCGATTATTGGCGTATCTTGTTATAACGATGTCGCACGGGCATTGTCCGCCCAACAACAAGGGGCATCTTACGTGGCTTTCGGGCGTTTCTTTCCTTCTTCATCCAAGCCCTTAGCGGCTTCGGCAAGTATTGAGGCCTTGCAGCTAGCCAAACAAGTTTTGACGCTGCCCATTGTCGCCATTGGCGGCATTTTGCCGGAAAATGGGGGTCAATTGCTGTCAGCAGGTGCAGATTTTCTGGCGGTTATCGGCGGCTTGTTTGACCATGAGCCGGAATCATCGGCACGGGCTTATAAGGCATTGTTTGATGGCCGCCATTAAATCAGCAAAGCAATTTGAAATTTAAGGCTTTTCAGGCGGACGGTAACCGTCATTAATCTCACAGCCGTCCAAGGTGCAAATCGGCGGGTTTTTGATAGTGATCCCAGCCTCATTCATAGCTTTTTGCATAGTTTCGATTTGCTGGTCTAAGGCGTTGATATGGTTAAGCATACGGTTGATTGCCGAAGCGACCGGATCGGGTGTGTCGGCACTGGCGCCATAGGCATTGAAATTGACAGGTTTGTCCGTTGCCGCAAGTTCGGGTTTGACCACTGCTTGTTCACCGATGATATGCGCCGGAATTCCGACCACGGTCACGCCGGCCGGTACGGGTTTCAGCACCACGGAATTGGAACCGACCCGTGCGCCATCGCCAATGTCAATAGGTCCCAAAACTTTCGCCCCCGCACCAATGACCACGCCATTGTGCAGGGTAGGATGGCGTTTGCCTTTTTTCCAAGTTGTCCCGCCCAAGGTCACGCCATGATAGAGCGTGCAATCATCACCGATCACGGCGGTTTCGCCTATCACCACGCCCATGCCGTGGTCTATGAAAAAGCGTCTGCCGATTTGCGCGCCAGGATGGATTTCTATCCCTGTCCACCAGCGGCTGATATAAGCGATAAACCTTGCCAGCCATCTGAATCCGGCATTCCAGCACCAATGGCTGAGGCGATGGACTATCACGGCGTGGACACCTGGATAGGTGGTTATGACTTCAAACCAAGTTTGCGCGGCGGGGTCGCGGGCAAACACGCAGCCAACATCTTCTTTAAAACGGGTGAACATATTAATCCTTATGTTGATGGTCTTGGGACATGCGTAAAATCCCCCGGAGTATGTCGAGTTCTTTCGTGTCCAGTTGGATACGGTTATAAATGCGGCGCAAGCGGCGCATGATGGATTGGGATTTACTGGACTGCATAAAGCCAATGTCCACTAAGGCTTCGTGCAGATGTTGGTAAAACGATTCCATTTGGGCGGCAGTCGCCAAGGGACATTCGCCTTTGTCGCCAATTTTTAAGTCATCTTTGTGCTCAGTGGCTGCGAACAATTCATAACAAACCACTTGCACGGCGGCGGCGATGTTGAGGGAGCTGTAATCTTCATTACATGGGATGTGCAGCAAAAAATGGCATAAATCCAATTCATGGTTTTTCAGGCCGGAATTCTCCCGCCCGAAAATAATGGCGATTTGCTGACGGGGTTGGTCGATGACGGCTTTCTGGGCGCATTGTTTGGGGTTCAATTCCGGCCAACTGATGGTTCTGCGTCTGGCACTGGTGCCGATGATTAGCTGGCAATCGGCGATGGCTTCCTGCAAAGTCGGATAAACGGTGGCGGCAGTGAGAAGGTCATCCGCGCCCGAAGCGCGGGCAGTGGCTTCGTTACTGGGGAAGATTTTGGGGTTGACCAAAGCCAAACGGGTCATAGCCATATTTTTCATGGCCCGCGCCACCGCGCCAATATTGCCGGGATGCGTGGTTTCGACCAGAACAATTTTTATGTGGGAAAGCAATGTTGATCCTAAATTGGGGTGGTTTTTCGAATATATTGTCCACGAAAAACACGAAAAACACGAAAAACACGAAAAAGCTGAAAAATATAAAGTGGCAAGCATTGCCTACAAATTGTAGTCATTTTGTCAGTAAGTAGGTGTCCGTAACTGTTTAACTTTTTTAACTATTAAACAAAGCAAGCAAGAACGGGTTTGTTCATATTCGGTAAAATATTCCGCATCTATAGCGATTTTGAAACCCCATCCTCCCACCTTCACTTTCGTGTTTTTTGTGTATTACGTGGACAGATCCCGTATTCAAAATCACTTTAAATTTGCAAGTAAAAAAAGCCGTAAGTTTACCAAAAGATTTGCTAACATACAGGGTTTTATCTGCCTGTTAGAAACTGACCTATGCAACCCATGTTAAACATCGCCGTCCGCGCCGCAAGAAGCGCGGGCGAATTGATACTTCGTTCTTCCGATAATATCGGTCAATTGCGTATTGACCAAAAAGGCAAAAACGACTACGCCAGTGAAGTTGACCGCATGGCGGAGCGGGAAATCATCAACATCATCAAAGCCGCTTATCCAGACCATGCGATTTTGGCGGAAGAGAGTGGCGAACACCAAGGCAATGATTTTGTCTGGGTGATTGATCCGTTGGATGGCACGACCAATTTCCTGCATGGTTTCCCTCAATATTGCGTGTCCATCGCCCTAAAACACAAAGGCCGATTGGAAGTCGGCGTGATTTATGATCCGTTACGCGATGAGCTGTTCACCGCCAAACGCGGCGGCGGGGCAATGCTGAACAGCCGCCGTTTGCGCGTCACCCAACAACTCAGTTTGAAAGGTGCTTTACTTGGGACAGGTTTTCCGTTTAAGACGGATTTGCATCTGAAGGCTTACATGGGCATGTTCAGTTCCTTGACTATGGAATGTGCCGGTATCCGCCGTGCCGGTTCCGCCGCCTTGGATTTGGCGTATGTCGCGGCTGGCCGTTTGGATGGTTTTTGGGAAATTGGTGTGATGGAATGGGATATTGCGGCGGGGGTGTTGCTAATTAAGGAAGCGGGCGGGGTAGTCACTGATTTTTCTTTTAACGACGGTTACTTGCAATCAGGCAATTTGATCACGGGTTGCCCTAAAATGCACCAGCTAATGTACCAATTGATCGAGCCGCATGTGACGGATAATTTGAAATAAGAATTTGGCTAAAAATAACTTCCCGATTGTGATTGCCGAAACTATAGATTCTTGGCTGGTTTTAATACCCAAGGGTACAAAAAACCTGCCAATTCTTAAGTCAGGAAGTTAATAGTGGCCGAACCCTTTATGGTAAACCTCGTCAGATATTTTATCTGACTTGTCCTGTGTGTCGACGACAAACCATCAAACCTTCCGCTTTACATCAAGCACATTTGCCAAACAACCTATCTTTTTTAAAATCCGGCTTAATTGATCGGTATTCTTGATTTGAATTGTCAGATTGAGCTCGGCGGAATAATCGGGATGGGTGTCCATTATCGCATTGGCAATATGGGTCTTTTCTTCCGCTAAGATTTGTGATACCTCATTGAGCAAATTTTGGGTGCTATACGCCTTGATGGCAATCGGTACTAAATGACTGCTGGTTTGCGCTCCCCAGGCCACACCAATCAGCCGGCTTTGTTTTTCGTGGCCTAAGTTAGCGATGTTCGGGCATTTTTTGTTATGAACGATGATGCCTTTTTTTAAAGAAATAAAGCCGATGATGTCCTCACCTGGCACGGGATTGCAGCAACTGGCGCATGTGGTCTTAATTTGGTCGATGCCGTCAACGGAGATGTCGGAATGGTTCGCGGTTTTTTTCGGCGGGATTTTGGTTTTTACTGTTTCTAATTCGGGTATTTTGAAAAATGCGGCGAGTTGGCGGGTGTTTATTTCGCCACGCCCAATAAATTCCAACAGTTGGTCAGAGTCGGGCTGGTTGAAATGCTTGGCGAGTTCAGTCAAATTAGGTGTCTTTATGCCCAGCCGTTGGCTTTCCTTGTCGAGTATTGCTTTTCCGGCGGCAATGTTTTGGGCTTCTTGCTGGTTTTTAAACCAGCTTTTCACTTTGCTGATGGCGTTGGACGATTTTAAATAGCCCAGATTTGAATCCAACCAATTGCGGTTAGGCCCGCCTTCTTTGACGGTCAGAATATCCACCTGCTCACCAGATTTTAAAAGGTAAGTCAACGGCACAATGCGTCCATTGACTTTCGCGCCACGGCAACGGTGGCCCACTTCGCTATGTATCGCGTAAGCAAAATCTAGCGGTGTGGAGTTTTTAACAAGATCAATCAGTTGGCCTTTGGGGGTCAGCACATAGACGCGGTCATGGAACAGTTCATTGCGGAAATGCTCGCTTAGGGTTTCGTCATCATCTTTTTCATCCAGCAATTTACGTAATGAGCTGATGCTTTTTTCCATGGCCGCATCATGTTTGCCGCCTTCTTTGTACGACCAATGCGCCGCCACCCCAAATTCGGCAAAATCGTGCATTTCTTGGGTGCGGATTTGCACTTCGATACGCCGACCGTCCCCGTCGCTACCCTTTGGGGCATAAATAATCACGGTATGTAGCGATTGGTAGCCATTTTCTTTGGGATTGGCAATGTAATCGTCAAATTCTTTAGGCACAGTTTGCCAAAGGCTGTGGACGATGCCCAGCGTCGTGTAGCAAGCGGTCAAGTTATCGACGATCACACGCACCGCGAGCAGATCATAGAGTTCGTCTATGCCCAACTGCTTGCGCTGCATTTTTTTCCAGATGCTGTAGATATGTTTGGGTCGGCCATAAATGGATGCATTGATGCCTTCCTTGGCAAGCGTGGTTTTCAAGACGTCGATAAATTGGTTGACGCAGTTTTCCCTTTCGCTGCGCTTGTCACTAAGCGACTTGGCGATGTGCAGGTAAGATTGGGGTTTGATATAACGGAACGCCATGTCTTCCAGCTCCCACTTGAGCTGATGGATGCCCATGCGGTTGGCGATGGGGGCGTAGATATCCAAGGTTTCCTGGGCGATGAAGCGGCGCATTTCATAAGACTCTTTCGGCAACACACCTAGGCGTTTGATGCGGTAGGCCAGTTTGATCAACACCGCACGGACGTCTTGGGTCATCGACAACAGCATCCGGCGCAAGATTTCTGATTGGTTTGGTTGGTCGGTCATGTCTAGGGAATAAATGGCGATGGTGTTCAGCCAATTGACATCCTTGACTAAGGCCGCCACAGTTTCGCCAAATTGTTCTTTAATCTGTGGTAAGAGTTTTAACGGCGTCAAGCGTGGGTCACTGAGGATGGCCGCCAAAATAGTATTCAAGTCGACATGAAATTCCATCAGGATCAATGCCACTTCATAACCTTTAGGGCGGTAATAATGCTGATCATCAGCGATTTGACCGACTATCCCCAGCGCTTTGTCAATTTTCAGGCGATCTGGTTCTGAGAAATTGCCGAATAGGGATTTATCGGGGTTGGTGTTTTTATTCATCAGTGGTTTGTCACGGTTTAATATTTCTTGCAGTAGATATGGAAATACATCTTAGCCATTTTAAAATGGCGGGTTTCTAGCCAAATCACTGTATTTTAATAATTATGAAAGGGGTGAAATTTCGTCCTTTTCAGGACTAGCCCAAAGCCTTCCAAATAGTTAAGCGATAAACATGCCATTGCTTTTTATTTACCAAGTCCCTTTGAATAACTTGGCCTACTGCTTTCATTAGGCAACACTACAATGCCATAATATCTAATGTTTATCGTCGTCCCAACTATCTATTTTTGGAAGATTTCTTATGAGCTCTATCTACGGTTGGCTATCTGCTGACAAGACCTTCGAACCGCTCCATTTGCTCGGGGTGCAACGCAATGCAGCATATGGTTCGACTGGGCATTTGCCACATGTTGTTGCCCATTATAAATCGGCAGGACTAGGGGGTCATGGCATAAATATCGCCCCTAGCCTTTATGAAGGTAGAGGTTTGTTGGCCATTGTCGATGGGGTTCCAGATTGGCTAGACCCAGTTTTGGCGGCAATCGCGCAAAAACATAATGCTGCCCACGCTCTTGCGGATGGCTTTCTACTGCAAGGTCGTGAGGTGTTGAAGCAAATGACTGGCGCGTTTGCTGCCTGTGTGTTGCAAGCCGACCACCACTACGGCTTGTTGGCCGTTGACAGGATGGGCTTGCGTCCTCTGGCGTATTATCATAAAGACGAGGTTTTGGTGTTTGGCAGCCAATTAGACCAGATTCTCGCCCATCCCGATGTGCACACAGAACTATCGGTGCAGTCCATTTTTAATTATTTGTATTTCCAAATGATACCCAGCCCTGGCAGCATTTATGCCGGAATAGGCAAATTACAGCCAGGCGAATTTTTGGAAGTCAACCAAGGGCAAGCCACCAACGGATTTTACTGGCAAAGAAATTACCAAGAAAGCACCGCCAGTAAGAAAGACTTGCTTGCCCGGCTTCCTATCGAACTGGAACATGCTACAAAACAGTGCATGCCGGATAAGCAAACGGGTGCTTTTTTAAGTGGCGGCTTGGATAGCAGCACGGTGGTTGGTGTATTCCAAAACATGTCCGAATATCCCATAGATGCCTTTAGCATTGGTTTTGCTGCCAAGGGTTATGATGAAATGGAATTCGCCCGCATCACCGCCAAACACTTCAAGGCTACACTGCATGAGTATTACCTCACCCCCGCTGATGTTTTGGCCGCGATCCCGATAATAGCCCATGCTTATGATGAACCTTTCGGTAACGCTTCCGCCGTTCCGGCTTATTATTGTGCAAAATTTGCCCACGAACATGGCATGAAACAATTGCTGGCTGGCGATGGTGGCGATGAGATTTTTGCCGGTAATGCCCGCTATGCCAAGCAAAAAATATTTGAGCTTTACGGGCAAGTTCCAGGCTTTACCAAAGCCTTGCTGGAATCAACTGCATATAACATTCCCTTGTTACGTAAAGTAAAAAGTTATATTGAACAAGCCAAAATTGCCATGCCAGAACGCTTGGAAACCTATAACTACCTGCATAGAACGCCATTGGCGGAGATTTTTGCCACGGATTTTTTGGCACAAATTAATTCCAATGAGCCGCTGGAACAATTGCAAGCCACTTACCAACGCACAGCAGGCGTTGATTTGATCAAAAAAATGTTGTTTTTAGATGATAAATTTACCCTTGCTGACAATGACTTACGCAAGGTCAACCGCATGTGCGAATTGGCAGGCGTGGACGTGAAATATCCTATGTTGCAGGAAAATCTGGTGGCTTTTGCCGCTGCAATCCCGTCGAAATGGTTAATGCAGGGCTTTGAGTTACGCTCATTTTACCGTCAGGGTATGCAGGGTTTTCTAGCCAAACAAACCTTGGCTAAAAGCAAACAGGGATTTGGGTTGCCATTTGGTGTATGGATGAGTTCTGACAACGCCTTGAAAGATTTTGCCGAAGCCAATTTACAAAGTTTCGCCAAGCGCGGGTTTTTGAATCCCGCTTATATTACTAACCTTATCCAATTGCATCAAAGCAGCCATGCCTCTTATTACGGGGTGATGATTTGGCTATTGGTTATTTTGGAGCAATGGTTGTTGACCCATAAAATGTGAATGGCGCAAAGGATGGGTAAAACGTGAGCGATAAAAAAGTATTGTTGATTGTTGAAGACGATCCAGGCTTGCAAACCCAATTAAAATGGGGGTTTGAAAATTATCAAACCGTCATTGCCGGCAACAGGAATGACGCCATTGGCGCCTTGAGGCGGTTTATGCCTGCCGTGGTCACCTTGGATTTGGGCTTACCGCCCGACACCGCCAATGCCAGCGAAGGCCTAGCGACTTTGAAGGAAATGCTGGAACTGGCTCCGGCATGCAAGGTTATTGTCGTGACCGGAAATGATGACCGTGAAAACGCCATCAGGTCAATCGCTATGGGAGCGTATGATTTTTATCAAAAACCCATTGATTTGGATGTGCTGACGTTGATTGTTGAACGTGCTTTCCAAATTTTTGAATTACAAAATGCCTATTCCCAACTGCAACAAAAAATTCATGAACCCTTGGCAGGCATCATTGGTTCTTGTAAAAAAATGCAGGATCTGACACGCATGGTGGAAAAAGTCGCGCCAACCAATGCGACGACATTATTATTGGGCGTGAGCGGTACCGGCAAAGAGGTATTGGCAAAAGCCATACACCATTTAAGCGATAGGTCGGACAAACCCTTCGTCGCCGTCAATTGTGCGGCGATACCGGAAAATCTGCTGGAAAGCGAGTTGTTTGGGTACGAAAAGGGTGCATTTACCGGTGCGGCGCAACAAACCAAAGGCAAAATTGAATATGCCGACAAAGGCACTTTTTTCCTCGATGAGATCGGTGATTTGCCAACTGCCTTACAATCAAAATTATTGCGGTTTCTCCAAGAACGGAGCATCGAACGTCTCGGCGGCCGCAAAGAAATCCCCGTCGATGTCAGGATTATTTGTGCAACCCATCAAAACTTACACACCCTGATAGACGAAGGACGGTTTAGAAGTGACTTGTATTACCGTATCAGCGAGATTACCCTAAATATACCCCCGCTTCGGGAGCGGCAAGGCGATGCCATTACTATCGCCAATGTCTTGTTAAAACGTTTCAGCGTAGCCAATAACAAGGTGTTGAAAGGTTTTAGCCAAGAAGCGGTGCAAGCGATTGAAAACTATTCCTGGCCCGGCAATATCCGTGAGTTGGAGAATAAAATCAAGCGTGCGGTCATCATGGCTGACGAAGCCATTATTGATTTTGATGATTTGGAATTGGGCGAGATAAATGACGAAGCCATGCCATTCAATCTTAAGACCGTCCGGGAAGTTGCCGAAACCTTGGCGATTAAACGGGCATTGGCGTTTTCCCATAACAACATTTCCAGTGCGGCGAAACTTTTGGGTGTGACTCGACCCACCTTGTATACCTTGTTTGAAAAGTATGGGATCAGGGTTAATGTTTAACTGATGTTCCAAAGTAACATTGTAAACTAAGAGGGGGCGAAGGCATCCTACCCGCAACTAGCGGGCAAGATGCCCGCGATCCAAAAACCGAAAAAGCGGCTGTTCAGAATGTATTTGGTTCAATCAAAAAATTGTTACTTGATTTATTGCAGCATGAGACGGGTGCGGCGGATTGATAATCTTCTACAGATCAACCGACAAAACCTCACCGCACACAGAGCCTTGCCCGAAGCGCACTGTCAACTTATCGCCCACTTGCACTTGTGCGCTGGTACGCACTACCCGACCTGAAGCCGAAACAGTCGCTAGAGCGTAACCACGGTTTAACGTCGCCAACGGGCTTACCGCATGCAAAGTTTGGCTGTTCGCCGCCAGTCGCTGGTTCAGGCCAGCCAGTTTATGGTGCATGAGATTTTCTAGCTGATGTTGTAAAAATGTCTGTTGTTGTTGAAGCTGGCTGATTTTTGCCGCCGGATGGTGTTGCCATAATCGTGCAGTCTTGGCCTCCAGCCAATGCTGATGATGACGAAGCTTGGTTTGCATGGTTTGGTTTAGGCGCAATTCCAGTTCATCCAAACGCTGGGCATTACTGGCGAGTTTTTGTCCTGGATGTTGTTGTTGCAAGCGTTGTTTAAGCCAATCCATGCGTTGTTGCTGTTGCCGAATTTTACGCCGGATCAGCAGTTGCAAACGTTGGTCGATATCAGCAAACCGTGCCAGCCAAAGTTGCCCGTCCGGCGTGGCTTGTTCGGCAGCGGCGGACGGGGTGGGCGCACGGACATCGGCGACAAAATCGGCAATAGTGAAATCGGTTTCATGACCAACGGCGGAGATGATTGGAATGGTGCTGGCAAAAATTGCCCGTGCGACGATTTCTTCATTAAACGCCCACAAATCCTCCAACGAACCGCCGCCACGCCCAATGATCAGCACATCGCAAAGTTTGTCTGAATTGGCGGTGGCAATTGCTTTGGCGATGTCGTGTTTGGCACTATCACCTTGTACAGCAACCGGATAAATAATGACTTCCACTGCCGGAAACCGCCGCTTCAGCACCGTCAAAATATCCCTGACCGCCGCGCCGCTAGGCGAAGTGATGATGCCTATGCAATCGGGCAAAGCGGGCAAGGCTTTTTTATGTAATGCATCAAACAAACCTTCGTCCGCCAATTTACTTTTTAGCGCGGCAAACGCCTGTTGTAACTCACCTTCGCCCGCCGCTTCGATGCTCTCAACTATCAACTGGTAATCGCCACGCGGTTCATACAGACTGACCTGCGCCTTTACCCGCACTTGCCTGCCGTTTTCCGGTTTGACTTTGAGACCGCGTTGGGAGTTTTTGAACATCGCACAACGCACCTGAGCTTGGGCGTCTTTCAAGGAAAAATACATATGGCCGGAAGAGGGTGCGCTTAAGTTGGAAATTTCCCCAGCGACCCAAACCGACCAAAAATGTTCGCTGAGCAATTGCCCGGCGGCACGGTTGAGCTGGGAAACGGTGAGGGTGGTTTGAGCTGGGTAAGACATAATCGTTTATCAGAAATATCAGTCAGAAATTAAGCGTATCATGGCGCATGAAGGCTTGATTTGCATGAACCTTTAAGTTTATCGGGTTATTTAGTGAAATATTTTGCATTTACTTCGGTATATTAATCGTCGCAAAAGTTCGCGCACAGTATGATTAAGGTACTGTGCGCGAACTTTTGCGACGATTAATAAATCCAATCAATAAGTTATTAATGGTTTCATCAGTAATCGCAAGACCAATTTTAAATTTTATGTTGCGATTACTGATGAAACCATTAATACAAGCCATCACCACGTGGTATTGGTTTTGCCATTGCTTAAAAGTTGAAGGGCAATTTAGAGTATCGTAATATCATCAGGCTGCCATCACAATTCAAAGCATTGATTTGCCGGAATGTGATTGGATACAGTATTTCAAAACTTACCTCGCCTTATTTGTCAACCTTAAATAAACCTAGCAGAGAATTCCTATGAAATTTACTCCTTGTGCCGATCAATGTACTTATGACGGAACCCATTGCCAAGGCTGTGGACGTTCACGTGAAGAAATCGCCGGAACCAAAAAATTGGTCATGTCCTTTGTTGAATTTATAAAAACCCAGCAATACGAAAACAGCGATGAATTTATCGATATGGTCAGTAAAAAAGTACGCAAGAAATTATTGCAAATCTCCTCTGATTAAGCGTTGATGACATCGGCCTTTACCGGTTTTGGAAACCTGAAAAGCCACATCTTAAGCTTGTGACTTACGCCTTATGAAATATAATGGTGGCTTTTGCTGAACTGGAGTTTGCTTTGAAACCGATAAAAGTGGGTGTGTTGGGTTTAGGTACTGTCGGTGGCGGTACGGTCACTATTTTAAAACGCAATGCCGCAGAAATCGCCCGCCGCGCCGGACGCGAAATTGTCATTACCCGTGCTTCGGCAAGGGATTTGGACAAAGCCCGTATTTGCGACACGCAAGGCATTGCACTGACCACCGACTCGTTTGCAATCATCAACGACCCAGACATCGACATTATTGTCGAAACCATCGGTGGTGCGGGTGTGGTTAAGGACATGATCCTCACCGCCATAGCCAATGGTAAGCACGTCGTTACCGCCAATAAATCCCTGATCGCCACCCACGGCAACGAAATTTTCGCCAAAGCCAGTGAAAAAGGCGTGATGGTCGCGTTTGAAGCTGCCGTTGCTGGCGGCATTCCCATTATCAAAGCGATACGCGAAGGTTTAAGCGGCAACCAAATCCAATGGCTGGCGGGCATCATCAATGGTACTGGCAATTTCATCCTCACCGAAATGCGCGACAAAGGCCGCGATTTTGATGATGTGCTGGCCGAGGCGCAAGCCTTAGGTTACGCCGAAGCCGATCCCACGTTTGACGTTGAAGGCATTGATGCCGGACATAAATTGACCATTTTGGCTTCGATTGCCTTTGGTATCCCGTTGCAGTTCGACAAAGTCTTTACCGAAGGCATTACCCAAATCACCCGAATTGATGTCGAATACGCCGAGCAATTGGGCTACCGCATCAAGCACTTGGGCATCGCCAGAAAAACCCCCGAAGGTATTGAGTTACGTGTTCATCCCACTTTGATTCCTGAGCGTCGTCTAATCGCCAATGTCAATGGTGTCATGAATGCGGTGTTGGTCAAAGGCGATGCTGTCGGTGCCACGTTGTATTACGGTGCCGGTGCGGGAGCTGAGCCAACCGGTTCATCAATCGTCGCTGATGTTATTGATGTGGTGCGGGCATTGACTTCTGACCCAGAAAACCGTGTCCCACATTTGGCTTTCCGCGCCGATGCCTTGGCAGACATTCCGGTCTTGCCAGCTTCACGGTTCAAAACCTCGTATTATTTGCGCCTGAATGCCGAAGACAAACCCGGTGTATTGGCAGATGTGACCCGTATCCTCGCTGATCATAACATCAGCATTGAAGCCATGATCCAAAAAGAGCCATCAAAAGGTGAAACCGCAGTGCCGATTATCATGCTCACGCAAATTACTTTAGAGCAGGAAATGAATGCGGCGATTGCTGAGATTGAGGCGTTGCCGACTGTGAGTGGCAAGGTTAGCCGGATTCGGATGGAGACTTTGGGGTAGTTGGCAAACAGACGTACAGAATCAAACTGCTTTCTTAATCAAAACCAGATGCCTATTTTCATTAACCAACCAATTTTGAGTGTGATCCATGGCGATTTATAAAGGTGATAACAGTAAAAATATTATTTTTGGTTCTGACAATGCTGATTATATTTATGGCTTTGGTAGTGATGACAAACTCTTCGGTTTGAGAGGGGATGACGTTATCTATGGCGGTGACGGAAACGATATTTTGGAAGGTGGCGATGGAAATAATAAATTGTATGGTGGCAATGGCAACGATATTTTAATGAGCGGCGTATTTGGAAGCGATACCGTTTATGGGGATGAAGGCAACGACGTTCTTAACGATGCATCTTATGCTGGTTTTACCAACTCCACACTGATTGGCGGCAACGGTAAAGACACCATTATCGGCGGTTTTGGCAAAGACAAAATAATTTTGACCGAATCTACAGCAGCGACTGATAAGGTAATTATTAATCCAGGTGATAGTAAACGGTATGATTTTTTAACAGGCGAAAATAATAATAGTTTCGATACCATTACTGGTTTTAGCTTAGGCAACGGTGTAACAAGAACGGGCGTTGATAAACTCGATTTAAGCATTACCACAATTGCCACTAAAACTACAGGTGTTGATGGTATCAATGTGGGTGTAATTCGGAGCCATGTCATCACTAACGGCATTATTAGTTTTGATGATTCAAACACTTTTAGTAGTGCGCTAAGCCTTACCGGAAACAATTTGGCTAGCGTATTTACTTATTTGGAAAATAATTTTGCTGATAAAAGTACTGTCGCTTTTATAGCACTAGGCAACACATATGTATTCCAAGGTGACGGTACTACTGATGACTTCTTTCATAATGATACCCTTATTCAATTTACAGGCATTACCGCAACCAACCTAAATACCAATGGATTGAGTGCTGGTGGCATTTGGCTAGTATGACCATCAAAAAGCCAAAGGTTCGAAGTGCGTACTGAGCGGGACGGGGTTTGCAACTTCGTGCTTAACGTTTTTGAATTGCCGACAATCGACTAAACGTTAAGGAGCGGGTTGCAAACCCGTTTCAGCACAGGATAAGCCGTTAGTCTGAAAATAACTAATTGAATGCTCACAGAGAATGACCATGAACCCGCAATCTCAAAAACTAACTTCATTGCAACTTGAATTACTAAAAATTTTTAGCTACCAGCCGAGTTATGAACAGTTAATAGATATAAAAAATATGCTTGCCAATTACTTTGCTAATAAAGCGACTCAGGAAATGGACAAACTCTGGGAAGACAATTCATGGGATGACAGCACTATTGACAATGGCTGGGTGAGCATTTAAGAACGCCGTACTGCATAGAATGAAGCTTGTTTTGGTCACTAACATTTACCCACTGAACCTGCCATGACCGCAACCACCCAATACATCACTAACGAAAATGGCGACAAAATTTCTGTTATTTTGCCGCTAGCGGAGTATCACGCGTTATTGGACGCACTGGAAGATTTGGAGGACTTGGCTTTGGTTAAAGAGCGTGAACACGAAGCCAATATTCCACTAGCGAATGTAGTGGAAAACTTAAAGCGGCATGGCAAAATTTGAAATCTTTTTTAAGCCCTCCGCCGAGAAGGAACTGTTAAAATTACCTAATCCTGTCGTGGCTGAATTGTTAGCGACAATTTATTAATCGTCCCAAAAGTTAGCGCACAGTAGGATTAGTTTACTATGCGCTAACTTTTGGGACGATTAATAAATCCAATCAATAAGTTATTAATGGTTTCATAAGTAATCGCAATACCAATTTTAAATTTTATGGTGCGATTACTTATGAAACCATTAATATCAGCTTGCAGATAACCCTTACCCTGATGGCACAAAAAAACTAAAAGGCAGAAAACCACCGTGCTTTAGGGTTCGTGTTGGCAACTACCGGATTATTTACGAAATTCAAAATCAACAATTGCTTGTCCACATTCTCGCCGTGGGGCATCGCAAAGATATTTATCATTAGAATAATAGGACTCCCATGACCCGCTACACCGGACTTATCGAACGTTACCGCGACCGCTTGCCTGTCAGTGCCAGCACCCGCATTATTAGTTTAGGCGAGGGCAACACGCCGTTGATCCAATTACAAAATATTCCGCGCCTGATTGGCAAAGACGTAGAGATTTACGTCAAATTTGAAGGCTTGAACCCAACGGGTTCGTTCAAAGACCGTGGTATGACCATGGCAGTTACTAAAGCTGTGGAAGCGGGTAGCCAAGCGATTATTTGCGCGTCCACAGGCAACACCTCCGCTGCCGCTGCCGCTTATGCCGTCCGCGCTGGCATTAAAGCCTTTGTATTGATTCCTGAAGGCAAAATCGCGTTAGGTAAATTGGCGCAAACCTTGATGTACGATGCCAAAATCATCCAAATTAATGGTAATTTTGATAGAGGCATGGCCTTGGTGAAAGAAGTCGCTGAGCTTGCGCCTGTCACTATCGTCAACTCGATCAACCCGTTCCGTATCGAAGGCCAAAAAACCGCCGCCTTTGAAATTGTCGATGAACTGGGTTTTGCGCCGGATTTCCACTGCTTGCCAGTGGGCAACGCAGGCAATATCACGGCTTATTGGAAAGGTTATACCGAATATGCGCGTTATTCCTCTACGCATTCCGCTGTGACCCGCAATCTACCTGTTATGTGTGGTTATCAAGCGGCAGGGGCGGCACCATTTGTTGCCGGACATCCCATTGAAAATCCTGAAACTTTGGCGACTGCAATCCGTATCGGTAACCCGCAATCCTGGGATTTGGCGTGGAATGTCCAAAGAGAATCTGGTGGTTGGTTTGATAAATTCAGCGACGAGCAAATCTTGGCGGCTCAAAAAATGTTGTCGCAATTTGAAGGGGTGTTCTGTGAGCCTGCATCGGCGACTTCGCTAGCGGGCGCGTTAAATGACATCGGCACAGGCAAAATCCCAGAAGGTAGCCGCATCGTTTGTACCTTGACTGGTAATGGTATTAAAGACCCAGAAATCGCCATGCAGCAATGCGCCAACACCCAACCCGTGACGATTGATGCCAGCTTAGATGCGGTCAAACGCGCTATTTTGGATAATTTGTAGAGATTCCGATTCAAGGGGAGGGGGGCAAAAACGCGGCTTCTCCTCTCGAAACAAATCCCGCTAGCGTTATGCCAATCAGGATGGGCATGAAATAAGAGCGTCAATGGTTGTTTGGACGCGTCGTCGTATTGGCGAAATTATTTCCTGACCATTCCTAATCACCTGCTGGTTACGAAAATGACCACCGCAACCTGAGTCTGAGATAATAATTTAGGCTCTTTTGGGGTTTTGAGGTCTTTCCATTGCTAAATTTACGCTGAACGGTCACCTTTTCGGTTGTAGGATTTACCAATTGCTTTGAGTCTGCCCAAGAACGAGTGGTTAATCCGACCATGGTTCGACAAGGCTCTCCTGATGTATCGAAGGGCTTACTACGAACAGCCAAACCTATTTTTCAAGGGGTAACTTTTCGGCTTTTACCATTCTCAGTAGGGTTCTCAGTCGTCTCAGTGAATGACTGAACTATGCCTTATTATTCCGATTGCTGAACTATCCACCTCATACCTCACTGCCATTAAGTTAAACAATATAAATACAGCAATTAGTTACGTAGAAAAATACATAACATAATGAATTTATAGACTTATTTCTTAACTTAATGGCAGTGGCCTCCTTCCATTTGGATAATTTTATCCAGCATATTCAACAATGCCACCAAATACGGGCTGGTAAATCCCCTCATCGGTAAATTACCTTTAGATTTTACTGATTCCAGTTGATTCCAGTTGATTCCGGTTTTTTTATCCTATCGGTTGCCAGTTCCTCAAATTGGGTTGTATGGCCATCGGTTGCTTATGATTTTTAACTATCTGAAAACGCAATAAGAAATGTGAATTTTTACCAAAATTAACGACTTATCTAGTCTGTTGACCACGAAAAAGTTGAAATAATTTCTAAATCCATAAACATCATAATCATCATATCCGTCATAATTAACGTAATTTCGTCCATATTATCATGAATCTAGGCGTAAGTTACTGCTTTGTTAGAACTTTTGTATGGGTGCGGGTCATTATCCGTTTTCTGCGTAAGTAATAATTTCTCTAATTACCATAAAAAAATTGTTAAAATTATCCAAAATTTGCAAATTGCTTCGCATTTTTGTAAGATTATTTCTAGCATCTTACTAAGGTTGCGTTCATATAATTTATTTGGACGTTAACATTTTCATCATATTTTGTCATTTTTTATCTTCATGATTGTCATATTGTGACAAAAATTGGCGTGATATTTTTATTTAGCCAGTTTTTTCAACATGGATTTTTTTACAGTATTTCTCCCTATTAAGTGTGCGGGGATAAGAAATATGCTGAACGATGCTTGCCACTAATTTTTTGCTTCTTAGCTATATGCTATCTGTAATCTACCACCCGCCGTCATCAGCTCTGATTAGAAATTTTAAAATTACGCAACTGTATAATTTTATGGCATGTAAATTGCCTATAGGCATTAGACATCGCTTACATGCGGTTCAGGGAAGGGTCTTTTTGAGGGGGGGCAGAATTTACGAGCTACGGGGGCTTAGCCCTCGGTTAAGTAGCCCTGTTTTAACCGGATCAGTCATTAATTGTTTAACTACACGAGATAAGCCAATGAAAAGCCAATTTTTTAACAACCTAGCGAAAAATGGCGTGATGGTGCCGATGTTGCTTTTGGCATTGTCCGCCTACAACGCCAATGCAGGAAACACCGGAGCGAATAGTAAGCAACCGCTGCTTATTACGCTCAAGATGGAAAAAGTCCAAACCAGTGCTAATGGTAAAGAAACCTTAACGAAAGCCGATAAGGTCAAGCCGGGGGATTTGGTGGAATACCGCGCGGTTTACCACAACCGCAGCAAAAATGGCATTGAGGGCTTGAATGCCTCATTGCCTGTCCCGTTTGGGATGGAATATGTCGCCAAGTCAGCCCGTCCCGCTACCGTGCTTGCTTCCGTTGATGGCAGTAAGTTTGATGCGGTGCCTTTGCTGCGTACCGTCAAGGACAAAGACGGCAAAGAACAGCAAATTGAAGTCCCTTATCCTGAATACCGCAACCTGCGTTGGGCAATCGGTAGTCTGGCGGCGGGCCAAAAAGTTGAAGTCAGCGCCCGTATGCACGTGTCGGCGTTACCCAAATCCCCTGAAGAGCTGGTCGGCAAGCCCAAACCTGCAAGTCAGTTGATAATCAAGTAGCAATACTTTCGCTAAACCACCGTTAATTTTTGTATTTATTTTTTTAACCTTTAGGAGTTTTTTATGCTCAGTCATAATGCTATGACGCGGCCTCCGGCGAAACAACGAAGCCTAGGCTTCAGTTTGTTCACCAGTGTGTTCGCTGCCCTATCGCTGATGATGATTTTGTCAGTCAGTGCTCAAGCCGCCACCCCGTTGGCGGGCGCCACCATTTCCAACCAAGCGACCGCCAACTATAAAGATTCAGGCGGTACCGACCAGGTTGCCAGTTCTAATGCGGTCACGACCACGGTTGCCCAAGTCGGCAGTTACACCTTAAACAGTAATAATTCCAAGACAGCGGCACCGGGTACCACCGTTTACATGCCGCATATCCTGACTAACACAGGTAACGGTACGGATACGTTCTCTATTACCTTGCCTGGTTTTGCATTGCTTGATGCAGACTTAAACAGTTTGGCGATTTTTGCCGATACCGATAACGACGGTAATCCCAATGGGGCGGCATTGTGTACGGTAACCCCGACAACATCAACCTGTACAGGTACTACAGTGCAAACAGGGGCATTAGCACCCGGTGGCACCTTCAATTTCGTTGTTGCGATGGCGGTAAAGGCAACTGCGGCTGATGCGGCGACAGCGGCACAAGATGTTACCGCTGTGCCTGTGGGTAGCTACAGTTATAATCCAGCCACCTTGTCCAATACGGATACTTTGACGGTTGCCAACAGCATTCCTGTTTTCGCGGTGACCAAGTCAATTGTCGGACAAACCAGCGGCCCGATAGGCTCCACTGTGGAGTACAGACTGTCTTATACCAACTCAGGTAATGCGGCAGGGCCTTTGTACATCAAAGACGTGATCGGCGGCGTGAACGGTGGCATTACTGCAAGTTATAGCTATGTAGCTAATAGTGCCACTTGGTCAAACAGCGTAGGAGGGTTAATAACAGATACCATCGCTGGCGACCCGGCAGGTCTCGACTATTTAGCGGCAGTAACTTCAGGCACTGGCGCGGATACGGAAACGACGATTGAAGCGGTGGTGGCGAGTGTTCCTGCAAATGGATCCGGTTTTATTACTTTTAGAGTTAAAGTTGATGCTTTAGCTCCTTTAGGCACTAGTGAAACCACCAACGTCGGAAGCTATGCCCGCGCCAATAACGGTACCAGTGATTGTTCAGCGCTTCCTTGTACTCCGACTGGCCCTCTGGCACCAACCAACCAATCACCTTTTACGGTTATCGGTACTTATGGTGTCATTGCCAACGATAACGGCTTATTATCGGATAACGTTGATGACTTAACAGTCACTGGTGATAACTTGGTCACCGCTCCAACGGCTGCACCTGGTGCGGTTGTGCCTTTTGAAGATTTTATTTGGAACACAGGCGATACTCCTGACACCTTTAACATTACCTTCAATGATAATGTTCCTCTCCAACAGCGTTTCCCAACAGGGACAACTTTCCAGGTGTTCCAAGCGGACGGCGTTACCCCCTTATTGAGTAGTGATCCTGACGGTGTTCCTGATACCGGATCAATTTCTCCAGGTAGTTTTTATAAGATTGTCGTGAAGGCGACTCTTCCGGCTAATGCCTGTAGTTTGATTGATTGTACAGCCCTGGAAAACTTTACCTTTGAAGTCACTGCTACCTCAAAGGGTGATTTAACCAAAAGCAACGCTGTCTACAACCAGCTAACCGAAATTGATGCGCCTGAAGTGGATTTGACTAACGGTGGTACTTTGGGTGTTGGCCCAGGTGTGCCAATCGATGCATTAGGTGTAATCGATCCAACAGCCCCGATCACCACAGTCATTACTCCGAAAACAGTGGCTCCCGGTAGCGCTGCACAGTTCGATTTAAGCGTCATCAACAATGGTCCGGCGAATGATAACTATGATTTAAGTTATCACCTCACTGCTGGCAGCACTATCGCCTTGAATGGCTTTGTGCCAGGGACATTGTTATCAGGTTGGTCGGTGACGTTCCACAGTGGGGTTTGTAGTGCCACATTAGGCTCGGTTGTCAGCAATACTGGTACTATTGCACCCACTGACACTGCTACTTTCTGCGCCGTGGTCAACACGCCCGCATCAGGGGCAACGGCAGCGGCAGGCACATACAACGCCTACTTCAAAGTCACTTCAGGGGCAACGCTCGCAAGCGACATCAAGCTTGACGCGGTTATCTTATCGGCCACCAACAATTTGACATTGACACCTATTGGCACAGGCCAAATTCAACCGGGTGGTACGATTTTGTATCCACATATCTTGGCGAATGGTGGTAACAATGTTTGTACAGGTGCATTTACCTTCGATGTGACTAACAATGGCGCGGCGAATGGTTGGTCTTATGTGTTGTATTACGATCAAAACGGAGACGGTTTAGTTGACCCAGCTGATCCAGTCATCGGTGGCGGTTCTAATGCCAGCGATCCAGGTTTGGCCTCAACCATTAGCAACATAGCCGCTGGTACAAACGTCAAGTTATTGGTGAAAGTACAAGCGCCATCCGGTGCCTCTTCTGGTGCAAATTCGGTTATCACCGTCACTGCAAAAAATCCAACAACTTGCGGCGACACCGCTCCTATCACGGATACCACAACCGTATTGGCAGGCCAAATACGTTTGGATAAAACCCAAGCCTTAGGCGCCTGTAACGCGATGCCGGCACCTGGTGCTTATACCGGATCAAGCACGATATTAAGTCAAATACCAGGGGGTTGCGTGTGGTACCGTGTGGTCGGCACTAACCAAGGTGACGCACCTGTCACCTTTGTGAAGATTAATGACGCGACACCCACCTTTACCACTTATGTTCTCACTAGCGGTGCATGTACCAATGTGTCGTCAAACATGACTGGAATCACTGCACCTACCGTGAATGCACCTGCCTCAGCTATCGCGGGTTCGGTTATTTGTGATGACTGGGATACTATTCCAGCGGCTGGCGTAGTGCAGTTGGACTTCGCCGTTAAGATTGATGAATAGGTAAAAGCGTCAACCCCGGCAAGGTGGCTTAGGTAATCTATGCCTTCTTGCCGGGCTAATGCGGGGGGCAATCTCCCGCTTCACCATCCGGGTCTGGCAGAGTGACATCATTCTATCAGACCTCATCTGGCTTGTCCGCCCGACAATCCAACATATCAGCAACGTCCGGATTTTTTCCTTTGCTTTCCGCAGCCAGCTCTTATTGGTTGGAAGGTAAAGGAAAACATCAGGTGGATAAACTTTGAGTAAGCTTTTCAAAAAATGGTCATAACAACAACGCTTTATGCACGGTTCAACGCACTATTGGCTAAAGCCTTTATTGCCTTGTGCTGCATGTTGTTTTTGATGATATTCCAAATGGGACAAACTGCCCAAGCGGCTATGCCTTCCGGCGGCACGGTTATTGACAACCGCGCCGAAGCTAGTTATATCCCTAATGGCGGTACGGCTAGCGAAACCTTGTATTCGAATACCGTGCAGGCCACCGTCCAAGATGTCGAAGCCTTGACCTTATTTAATGACCAGACCGTCAACCGCACCCCCGGCGCTAGTGTGGCATTGCCGCATGTCTTGACAAATACGGGCAATATTGCCTCCCGTTATCTGTTCTCCCTGACCAACGCCACTGGCGATGATTATGACCTAAGCAACCTCCGGCTGGTGCGTGACCTGAATGGCAACGGTATTGTCGATGGTAACGAACCCCTCCTGGCGTTAACTAGCTTTTCGATCACTAGCAGTAAAGGCAAACTGGCCGCACAAGGGTTAGGTGAAGTGAGCTTGGAAGTGGGCGAATCTACGAACCTGTTGGTTGTCGGGCAAGTGCCAGCGACCCAAGCCGAGGGCCTTGCGCGTGTGGTCTTGGCGGTGAAAACCCTTAGCGATGCCGCTAGTGCCTCTAATACCGACACCATCAAAATCAGCAATGCGGCGGTGATGACGATAGTCAAACAAGCCGACCGCATTGGGCAGATTAAATTAAATGAAACCGTGCGTTATACCCTGACTGCCAGTAATGGCGGCAACCAGCCCGCCTTGCCCGTTGCCGAAGCGGGGGCTTCCACCACACCGGTAAAATTGGACGGGGTGCTACAGTCCTTTGTTTTGGTTCATGATGCCATACCCGCAGGGGCGAAATTTGTCGGTGGACTAACGAGTAATCACCCGGACGCGGTAAAAATGTACCGGGTGTTGGGTGCGCCACCGTATCACTACCAAACTACCTTCATTGACGAGTCGTTGGTGATTGAAGTTGCGGTGGGCCTGAAATCCACTGTGGATGTCGGTGCATCGCTGTCACTGTCTTTTGATGTTAAGGCTACTGATAGCACCGTCGCGAAAATCACTAACGTGGGTTTTGTTGCCTATAACGATGGTATCGCGAATGCCAATGTCGAATCCAACACCGTTATCCACGACCTAGTGGCCAGCGATTTACGCTTGGGCATCGCCAAAAAAGCCGGGAATGTGTTGGCGAATAAAAACGCTTCTGGAAAATTGGACGGCACTTATACCGTTCCGTTGATTTTTACGGTCAACAATTACGGCAACGCGCCGCTTTACGATGTGGCGATCAATGACCTGCTGGAAGGTGGCAAGCTATTTGGCGTTTATAGCAATAAAGCGTTGCCTGGCAAGGGGCAATATACCGTTGTTGCCAATAGCGCCGTGGTCACGGCGCCGATCCAAGGTACGAAAGTCGAATTTAACCCCCAATTTACCGGGCAAGCCAATTCACAGAATATGCTGGCGGCTAACGCCATTTTGCCCGTGGGTGCAAGCTTTACCGTAGAGTTTAGTGTGCGGCTCTTTCCTGCCGAGGGTGTCCAAAAATTGTTCAATACCGCGACGGTTAATGCCGCCATTGAGCCAACAGGCCCGTTAACGGTTAGCGATGATTCGGTCAACGGAGATAACCCTGATCCCGATGGCAATACCGTGCCTTCGGAACAATCACCCACCCCGATTGTGCTATCGGGTGTCAATCCACTCACACCAAATCTGTCCATTACAAAAACCGTCGATTTGCCCCGTCGGGTATCAACAGATATTTTTGAATTGGATTACACCATCAAAGTCAAGAATATCGGTGTAATTGATGCAACATTTGTTCGGGTTGCCGATAACTTGGACTGTACCTTTGAGCAGGATCAAGCGAACAGTCCGGTCAAATCGTGGGAATTGGTCGGCCCGCCTGTAACGCACAATGGTTTGCTGGTGTCTGCGGGATCGGCTTACAAAGGCTTTGCCGGTAAAAACGGTAATCTGGGGCTGTGTGACCGTAGCCAACTGGAACAGGCTGACGTGCAAAAAGGCTTTCCACTGGAGCAACAGTTGGGGTTAACCGATGGCAGCCGTGCGCTGAAACCGAATCAAGAAGAATCCATCACCTTTACGGTGCGGGTGGAGCGTAACCATAACAGGACCGAATTTAACAAAACCTTCTCTAATAAAGCCTTTACTGGCGCGTTTGATTCCAATAGCGTGAACAGCGCGACAATTGTCGCTGCCGCCTCATCTGCCGTGGAAACGGTTCTGCTTGATCCTGAAGGCGTGGTTTACGATTCCAGCAACCCTAGCAAATTGATAGAAGGGGCCAAGGTCATTTTGACCCGTGGAGAATGTACCGGAGGGGCGGCACCGGATTTTACCCTAGACCAACTGCAATTTGGTGCCGCAGGGCGTTACACGCAAGAAAGTGGTAAAGCCATCAGTATGGTGACGGCGGCTGACGGGGCTTACTTTTTTGTCCTTAAAAGCCCGCCAGTTACGGTAGATTGCGATTATTTGCTGAAAGTGATTCCACCAGACGGTTACCGTTTTATTTCAGAAATTGCACCAGTCGGTGGGGCGAACACGCCTGCGACAGCACCCGCAGGTTTGGTGCAGCCCAGCGGATCACCCCCTGCCGATCCGGCAAGCGCCCCCTATTATCTAAAATTCCGTCTTGGCCCTAATTATGGTGGGGTGTTCCACAACCATATTCCTGTTGATCCGCCGCTAGATAACAACGGTCAGTTGTTCTTGAAAAAGACGGCGTCAAAATCCGTGGTGGAATTGGTCGATTTTCTGGATTATACCCTGACCTTGACCAACCAAACGTCGTCAGCTATCACCGGCTACAGCATCGTCGACAGTTTGCCATCGGGTTTTGCCTATGAACCTGGCAGTACTTTAACAGACGACAGGCGTGCGCCTGATCCTGAAGGCGGGCGCGGGCCGGTGATTACCTGGACAGACCCCGATAAAACCATCCCGGTGGGGGGAAGCGTCAATGTGAGCTATCGGGTTCGTGTGGGCGTGGGTGCAGCCCAAGGCGACGGTGTCAACCATGCGGTTGCCAGCAGCGGTACTTTGCGCTCGCAGGAAGCCCTTGCCCGTGTGCAAGTGACGGGTGGTGTGTTCAGTGATGAAGGGTTTATTGTTGGTAAAGTCTATACCGACTGCAACGGTGACCGCATCCAAGGCCACGAGGAAATCGGTGTACCGGGTGTGCGTATCTATTTGGAAGACGGCACATACATCATTTCCGATGTTGAAGGCAAATACAGTTTTTACGGTATCAAGCCCGTGACGCATGTCCTGAAGCTTGACAGCACCTCTTTACCGCGCGGGGCTAAGCTGATCCCCTTGTCTAACCGCAATTCCGGCAAAGGCGATAGCCAGTTTGTCGACCTTAAGAAAGGCGAATTGCACAAAGCCGATTTTGCTATCTATAGTGGCGACAGCACCACTGAAAAAGCCCAATGCCGTAACAGCCCAATGTTCGAAGAGGTTAAGCGCCGCCGTACCGCCTTGGTCAAACGCCCTGATGCCGAAAGTGACTATGCCTTACGCACCCGTTTGGATGCCCAAGGCCGGACGCTGAATATCGGCGACACCAGAAGCTTGCCGGCTTCCGGTGTGGTCGGGCAATTGCCTGCCGCCGCCAATGGCACTCAACAAGTGGGCAATGCCCAGGCATTTAATAGCGTGATGCCACGGGATATGGATGTGGTGCGGCCCCTGGCATTACCTGATGCGCCTGTTGCCGCTGTTCCGGTCGTTAAATTGGAAGACCAGATCGTTAAGCTCGATAACACCTTGGATTTTGTTGACCTAAAAGATAAAGACACTTTGCCGATAGCCCAGGCCAATATCCGCGTCAAGGGCACTATGGGGGTGACATTTAGGCTCACGGTCAATGGCAAGGAAGTGTCCGAACAGCGGGTCGGCAAACGCAGCCGCCTTGCCGACAAGCAAATGGAAGCGTGGGAGTATATTGGTATTGGTCTAAATCCCGGCAATAACACCCTCAAATTAGAACAATTGGATATGGCAGGCAATGTCCGTGGCGACAAGACCATTACGTTGGTCGCACCGGATACATTGGGCAAATTGGAGCTGGACTTGCCTGCCATCGCTATCGCCGATGGTAATACGCCCATCCGTATGAAATTACGCTTGACTGATGACAAAGGGGTTCCGGTGACGGTGCGTACCCAAATCACCTTGGAAACCGACCAAGGCCGATGGGTGACTACCGACTTGAATAAAGATGAGCCAGGTACCCAGATTTTTGTCCAAGGTGGCGCTGCGGAAATTGTGTTGATGCCGCCGAGCCAACCTAGCGATGGGATTATCCGCATTAGCACAGGGCTGATCAAACGTGAAGTCAAAATCGCCTATTTGCCGGAACTGCGTCCGCTCATTGGTGCCGGTATTTTGGAAGGGGTATTGAATTTGCGCAGATTAGGAAGCGGCAATCTGACGGCCGCCAGTGCCACCGACGCTTTTGAGAAGGAACTGAGCAATTTTTCCACCACCAGTGCTGATAAAAAGGAAAGTGCTTCAGGACGGGCGGCGTTTTTCTTCAAAGGCTCGGTGTTGGGCAAGTATTTGCTCACGACCTCTTATGATAGTGATAAGGACACCAAACAACGCCTTTTCCGTGATATTCAGCCAGACCAATACTATCCCATTTACGGTGACTCGGCGACCAAAGGCTTTGATGCGCAAAGCACCAGCCGTTTATATGTCCGCGTTGACAAAGACAAATCCTATTTGTTGTACGGAGACTTTATCACTGCTGGCAACACCGATGTCCGTCAAATTACCCAATACAGCCGTTCCTTAACGGGTGTTAAAGGCCATTACGAAGATAACCGCTTCAATGTCACTGGTTTTTATAGCAACAACGGCTCTAGCCAAGTAGTGGAAGAATTTCCGGCGAACGGTACTTCCGGGCCGTTTCTGTTGAGTAAAGGCGGCAATGTTATTGAAAACAGCGAAAAAGTCGAAGTGTTAGTGCGTGACCGCAATCAAGGCAGCATCATTCTGGCCAGTTCGACCCAAGCGCGTTTTGTCGATTACAGTTTGGAACCTGTGAGCAAGAGCCTCTTGTTCCGTGGCCCAGTGCCGTCCGTCGATGCCAATCTTAACCCCCAATATATTCGGGTCACGTATGAAACCCGTGCCAATGGTATCGGTGGACAGGGTAACGGCCCGAAGTTTGGGGTTGGCGGTGTCGATGCGCAGGTCAAAGTGACCGATAACATCCAATTGGGCATAGTGGGGATTAAGGATGATGATCCAGCCAATCGTTCGAATATGCTGGGTGCCACGGGCATTATCAAGTTGGGCAGTAATACCGTGGTCAACGGCGAGTTGGCCCGTACCCAAACGGACTTGAAAGGTGAGGGCAGGGCGGAGCGCGTCGAAATACGCAGTGAACAAGGTGATTTGAAGGCCCGTGCCCAATTCACCCGCACCGACAAAAACTTCAGTAACCAAAGCGCCTATAGCACCGCAGGGCGGACAGAAGCCCCCGCTATTGTGCAATATAAGCTTAGCCCTAACACTAAATTGAAGGGTGAAGCGCTGTATAGCAAAGATGATGTGAACGGTGGTGTCCGGAAAGGCGTAGTGGGCAATATCGTCCAACGTGTAGGTGAAGGCATGGAAGTCGAATTGGGGATGCGTGCTTCGGTGGATGATGGCATCTTGGGTGGTAGCAGTTGTGTCAGCAACCTCACCTATACCACCAATAATTGCGCCCCAACGGCACAGTCCAGCTTAGCCCAAAGCATTCGCAACGAATTGCTGACGGTACGTGGTAAATTTACGTCGCAAATACCTTGGGTGGATAATCTTCAAGGTTATATTGAAGCGGAACAGGATGTCCGCAATGCCCGCAAACAATTGTTGGCGATAGGCGGCAATTACCAGTTGTCGGAAAAAACCCGATTGTTCTCCCGTTATCAATTGGCCTCAACCCTAGGTAGCCAATTTTCACTCAATAGTTTCGCCCCCAATAACGTTGGTATCATCGGCATTGAAAGCGCGTATATGAAGGGCGGCAATATGTACAATGAATACCGCCTACGCGATAGCCAATCTGGGCGTGAAGCCCAATCGGCTCTAGGTGTGCGCAACACATGGGCAATTTCCGAAGGCTTGCGGGTCGGTGGTGGCTTTGAGACCACCAAAACCTTCAACGGCTTACCGGGCAACAATTCCAACGCACTGGTTGGAACGGTCGAATATTTTGCCAATCCCCGTTACCGTACCAGTGCTAGCTTGGAGTTGCGCAAAGCTGACACTAGCGACAGTTTGCTCAATACCTTGGCTTTGTCTTACAAACTAAGTAAGGACTGGAGTTTCTTGGGGCGTAACATTTTTTATTATATTGACAGTAAAACCGCCGGAAAGACGCTACAAACCCGTCAGCAAATGGGTTTCGCCTACCGTGAAGTCGACCAAAATATCTGGAATTTCTTAGGCCGCTATGAGCATAAATACGAAGACATCAGCGACAGCCCTGCCGACTCGTCTTCCCGTACCCATATTGTCTCGGCCCATGCCAACTACCAAGCTAACGCTGACCTGATCCTTTCTGGTCGTTACGCAGGTAAAATTCTGTCCTTTGACAAGGCAGTCGGCAGCTCTACCACAACTTCAACCAACGCAGATTTATTGGCTGCACTTTATTGGGCGCAATTGCTGTATGGACGCATCACTTGGGACTTCACGAAAGATTGGGATGCGTCGCTACAGACCGGCATTTATCTTGGTAAGGGCGGTGCCGTGCAATATGCGGTCGGTGCCGAAATCGGCTATCAAGTTGTCAGTAACCTGTGGCTGTCAGCCGGCTATAACATCAGGGGTGTGAATGATCCGGACTTGGCAGGTAATGATTATCTGGATCCGGGCATATATGTTCGGGCGCGGTTCAAGTTTGATGAAAACTTACTGTCTTGGTAAACCCATTTTGATGAAAACCATGAATCCCACCTACCTCATTGCCGCGTTCTTAAACCCGAAGCAATCCAAAAATCCTAGTGTTGAAACCATTAACCACGAAGGTCACGAAGCCCACGAAGCAGCAAAGTTAATGAGAAAGAACTTCGTGTTCTCTGCGTCCGTCGTGGTGAAAAAATTTCTCAACAGAACTTGCGGTTTTCACATTGGACGGGGCAAGTTAAAGCCCGACTATAAAAACCTCGTATTGCCGAGCTTGATAATAAACCTATTGGCGGTTAGCCTAAGTGGCTGTGTCAGTTTGGCACCGATAAAAGGTCATGTCTTATCCACTACCGCAGAGCAACGGTTTACCGATGAGGCCATTGCCCGTGATATGGCGGCCATCAATAGTTTGCGTAGCCGTATTGCGGCAGTGCGGCCTAGAGCCAAATCTGCCTATCTAATAACCCGTAGCGAAGCCTTAGCTGATTTCGGTGCCGAAGAATACGAAGAAAACGATAAGACTGGGGTGCTGGAACCCTTGCTTGATGAAGCTTTCCGCCTCATTGTCAGCCAAGAATTAGGCCGGACAGACATTACGTTGGAAATGCCGGACATCCCCGGTATCAGCCGCATTCGCCCCGATTTATGGGCTAAGATAGCCGCTATTAAACAGGATGCCGCCAAATTGGCATGTGCTGGCGAACCGCTCGCCCGTCTTGAAGTGGGTTTGCTGGAATTGGCCCATGAACAATATGAGGTCGATACTAAACTCAACACCCCTGAACACACTTTGCCCTATTCTGGTGTTATTGATAGCTTAGTGAAAAATGTCGATGACGCGCTCGCAGCCTGCCACAGCGCCACGCCACGGCATGTTGTTTTCGATACCGACGTTTTGTTTCCCTTTAATAAATCGGCACAACAAGACATGATATTAAGCAGCCAAAGTAAGTTGGATGCTTTTGCCGAGAAACTGGCAAACAATCCGGGTCTTTGGCAGCGTATGGAAATCACAGGCCATACCGACCATCTGGGCGAACCCGCTTACAATCAGCGTTTGGGGCAGCAGCGTGCCGACACAATCCGGCATTATTTGATAAACCACTTTGGTTTGCCGGGTGAACGGATACAGACAAAAAGCATGGGGGCCGCCCAAGCGATTAAAAATTGCCCTGATATACAAAACGCGGAACAACTCAAGGCGTGTCTGCAACCCAACCGACGGGTGGAAATTGACTTGCAATAAACCATTTTTTTTGGAAATTCACTTTTAACCGTGGTCAAGCGCGTTTTCTTAGGAATCGGATAATTGCAATGTATAAACTCAAACTTCTGTAACATAATAAGTGGTGATGTAAAAGTCATGACATTTTTGAAAATCCTACCCATTTTATAAAGGGGATTAGGAGCTTATAAGATACCAAATGACTTATGGGCGGGTACTTAGGAATGCGCATGGAATAAGTTCGTGGATTAAGACCTGTCAGGTTTTAAAAACCTGAAAGGTCTGGCGGGTTTTTGTCTACATTATTTCATGCACATTCCTTAGTGTTGTTTCAGGTCAAAAAATAAGGTTGGCGCAATGGCGGAAAAGGACATCATCAGCAAACAGCTCATTCAGAGGATTGCCGTGGATTTGGCGGTCTATTTGCTTAAGTTGGAGATCAATGCTGAAGACTTGGAGCTAGTGGCGACCGAACAGCAACGCGTGGAAGACCGCCGCGCGGATGTGGTGGCCAAAGTCAAACAGCCCGGTGGTGAGTTTATTTTGCATATTGAAATCCAAAACAATAACGATGCCACCATGCCGTTACGCATGTTGCGTTATTACGCGGACATTGGTTTTGCTCAAGCGAATATTCCCATCCATCAATATTTAATCTATATAGGCGGTCAAAAGTTGACGATGCCTGCGCAAAAATCCGATCATGGACTGGATTACCGTTATACCATTATCGATATGCATACGGTCGATTATCAGGATTTGCTCAAACAGGATACGCCGGACGCGATTGTGTTGGCGATCCTGGCGGATTTTAAACAGCATTCCACCCAAGACGTGGTACTTGAAATCGTTTCTAGGTTGCATCAAAAATTGGCTTCCCAGCCGCAGCGATTTAGGGATTATTTTTATATGTTGGAATCCTTATCTGAGAACAGAGATTTAAAATCATACATTAACGAGGTAAAAACCGTGATCACACAAGTAAATGTTGAGAACTTCGCCTCCTATGAATGGGGCATGGAAAAAGGCATAGAGAAAGGCATAGAGAAAGGCATAGAGAAAGGCATGGAAAAAATCATCCTCAAATTATTAGCCACCCAATCGCCCGAGCAAGTGGCGAGCCTGACCGATTTACCGTTTGAGATGATTGTGCAGATTAAAAATAAAATGGAACATTAGTTTTTATGCTTCAAACGCTCAAGTTTTCGGTTTTTAATGAAAGGGAGCGCGGGCATCCTGCCCGCCAATTACGGGCAGGATGCCCGCGCTCCAAAAACCGAAAACTTGACCGTATATCAATTTTAAGTAGTTGTTTTATAGAGCTTTAAAAACATAGCCCATGAAAAATTAGGCGTGGGGTTGCAAATTCCTTCTTGCTTGAGGTTTTTTCGATAATTAACAGTGGCATAGCTAATGATAAAGACAAAGCTAATATTATTTTTTGTAGCCGGAATTCTACTTGCCCTGTTGGGTTCGGATGCCTTTGCGGTAGGTTACCCGCGCATTATGCAAAATTCCAGTTTCGATTTACGGAAAAATTTGGCAGCGGTCACTTTCCCCACCCCGCCCGAGTTGAACAATCAAGGAACATGGGCGTATTGGGGCGATGATTCTTGCCCTTCGGGGGTAACTAATGCTTGTATTGCCGCCTGGAAAACCACGGGGAATACGGGATGTGGCGGTAGTCCCGCGACTGGGTCCTGTGTCGAGATCGCACAAGCTAGCACTTATAACTCAGGTGCCAACACCCCCAACGTGGGTTCGCAGATTGTGGCCGAATTAAATGCTAGCCAACAATCCCGGATTTATCAGCTTGCCTGTATGCTGGCAGGCGAAAGTGTCATCATGCGTTACTCGTTCTCGCCCCGCGCCAATGCTGGCGGGGATCAGCAAGTGACCGCCGGGATATGGGACATCAGCAATACTGGCCCCATTGGCGGGGCATTGGCTTTTACGGATTCTTCTCTACGTGCTCAGGGCGACGGTTTGGGTTTTCGTCCCGAAACGGCCACTTTCGTGGCTCCCGTCACTGGCGTATATCAACTGGGTTTGGAAGCGAAACTCCCTGCTACGGGGAGTAATGGTAACCTCATTGACGATATTAGCATTGAGTTAATCCCGTTAATTGACTTAGATGCGCAAGCGAATTACACCCTTATCGAAGGCGGTTTGTCATCGACACTCACCTTAAGGATTAACGGTACGGTACCGACGGGCGGAGTCACGGTCGCCTTACGCTTGAGCGGCGGTGCAGCCACTGAAGCCGATTTTACCCTTGGTACGCCAGTGGGTCTGGTTGGGACGACACCCACTATTACCCATCCTAGTTCTGGTTTGTGGCTCGTGTTTGTTCCTGCAGGGCAGTACGATGCCGGTACCGGTTTGGTGGGCAATACCCGCTACGGCATTACCATTCCGGTGACCGCCACCTACGATTATCCTTTGCGCGAACCTGGTGAAGACCTTCAGTTCACTTTGCAAACACCAAGTGCAGACGGATCATCACCGGGCACCTTATGGCAGCGCACCAACCCGATTTGTCAAGGCGATTCAAATTCCGTGGTTACTTACGACATCGTTGAAGCTAGGCCAAAAATCAGAATCAATAAACGGTTGGCTAGCATCGGTACGGCTGGCGACAACTTCACCACACAAATTAAAGACGTAGGGGGGACGGTTGTGTCGTCAACCACTGCCAGTCCCGGCGGCGGCGTAACCACACCCAGTGCGGTTGGCACTTATACCGCTAGCGCCAGTTTTCAAGGCAATTACGACCAAACCTATACCTTAACCGAAATCATGCCGACTGGCGGGCCACTGAGTGGTTATGCCACCAGCATCAATTGTACCAATGCCCGAACTGTGGGCAGCCCCACCACGTTACCCAGCGGATTTGGGCAATCGTTTACCGTATCCCCGAAAGATGCCGATGACATCACCTGTTTGTTGATTAACGGTAATGCCCCACCGCCTACCCTTACCGTGAGCAAGATCAGTAACGGCAATACCGGCACATTTGCTTTTAGCGGCGATAACGGTTTTGGTAGTCAAGCGATTACCACATTAAGCTCTGGAGTGGCTAGGGCAGGAACAACCCAAACCATTACCAACCCTTATACCGACGTTACCGTTACCGAAACCAGCTTGGCCGCAGGTTTTGCTCTGATTGACGCCAGTTGTACCGATACCAATAGCGCCAACACGGGCAATGTCGGTACTTTTGGCAGCTTAAACCTGGCAACCGCCGCGCTAACCATTCCGGCTAATCGCGTAGTGCCGGGTTCGACTATTTCCTGCGTGTTTACCAACGCCACGCCGACCTTGAGCGTACAAAAAATTTCGCAAGGCGGTATCGGCACGTTTAGCTTTTCTTCTGCCAGTAACTTAGCCAGCACACCCGCTTCGATTACCACGACGGCGGTAAATACTGCAACTCCAGCGACTCCTTCGGGTATTAGAATCAACACCGTCGGGCAAGCGGTCAGTTTTAGTGAAACTTTACCCACTGGCTATAGGCTCACGGGTTTAACTTGTACCGATAGTAACCGCGCCATTACCGGCAATCCGGAAAGTTTTGGCAGCTTTTCTGGCAGTACCATAACGATACCTGCTATCAATGTCGTATTAGGCGCGTCCATCAATTGTGTTCTGACCAACACCCGCACTACCGTAAAAATACAAAAAATAACCCGGGGTGGTTTCGGCGAAACCTTTGCTTTTAGCCAAAGTAATTTGAACGGCACTCCACCCAACATTACCACTTTTGTTGAGGACTTGGCGTTTCCTACAACCCCGACGACGTTTTTTGTCACCAGCTTAGGCACCGACACCGATATTACCGAATTTCAGAACCCCAGTTATTATCCATTGGATAGTGACACCCTTTGTACTGATGCCAACGCGGCGGTTACCTTAAATCCAACCAATTTCGGGTCGGTCGCTTCAAACCGTTTACGCATTCCTGCTACCAATGTTAGGGCCGGTGCTGATATTACTTGTACCTTTGTCAATAAAAAACGCGCCACCGTCCGCGTCCAAAAAATAACCCAAGGCGGTGTCGGTGGCACTTTTACCTTTAGCGATACCAATTTGGACGGTTCGGTTGGTGGTTTAACGACCACTACTGTTGGCATACCGGTTACCGCAATTGCGCTCAATGTCACTAGCCTAAACACAGCAGTTACCCTTACCGAAACCCCGATCAGCGGATATGCGCTGACCTCTGCGGTTTGTAACGATGTCAACAGCGCAAATTCCGGTAATCCGGCAAGTTTTGGGACATTTTTAGGCAATACCCTGACCATCCCGGCGGCGAATATCGTTGCAGGCGCGGATATTAGCTGTGTGTTTACCAATACTCGGCCTACGGTGGCATTTCAAGTTCAAACCGTAGGCGCTGCCGGTGGGGCTTTCAATTTTTCCGCCGCTAGTAACTTGGCGAGTACGCCCAGTGCGATTACTACCACAGCCCCGAACACGCCGACACCCACTACGGCAACCCCCATTAACGTGACTTCTGTGGGCGTTGCTGTATCGTTAACCCAAACACCGCCGTCGGGTTTTGTTTTGACGGGCGTGAGTTGTACAGATGCCAACAGTGCCGTTACCGGCAAAACTGGAATTTTTGGGAGTCTGGCGGGTAATGTCTTAACTATTCCAGCTGGCAATATCGTTGCTGGAGCGGCAATCACTTGCGTCTTTACCGATACGGCGAATTCTGATTATGGCGATGCCCCAAGCAGTTATGGCACCGCAATGCATAGGATCACGGGCTTGCCCTCGCTGTATCTGGGTAATATTGCCCCTGATATTGATAGCAATACTAACGTCAGCACTTGGCAAGGGCAAACGATAGCAAATGGAGATGATACGACAGGCACTGCGGATGAAGGGGTGCTGCAATTACAATCGAGTGTCTTTCCCAACTTCCCGGTACTTTTAGCGTCTGACTCAAATTACGCATTAACTTTGCGATGTAGCGGTTCGGCGACTGTTGCAGCTTGGATAGACTTCAATAAAAACAATGCATTCGATAATGGTGAGCGTGTCCAAGGAAGCTGTAGCAGTGGCCTTGTAACCCTTAGTTGGAGCGGATTAAGCGGCTTGACCACTGGTAACACCTACGCACGTTTTCGTATCGCCAGCAACGCCTCTGAGTTGGCGTTACCAACGGGGGCCGCCGCCGACGGGGAAGTCGAGGATTATCCGTTTACTATTGGTTTGGCCTCACGAACTGTAACGGGTGTTGTATTTAAAGATAGCGGCACTGGCTCCGGCATTGCCAACAACGGTATTGTAGACGGTACCGAACTTGGCATTGCCAGTGTAACCGTCAAGCTTACCGATTGTGCCGCCGCACCAGCTACCATCATTTACAGCACCTCAACGACTGACGGGAACGGGAATTATAGCTTAGATGCCGGATCAGTCCCGACAGGAACGGTCTGTATTGAAGAAACCAATTTATCGTCTTACACCTCGACAGGAGCTAGCATAAGCAGCACGCCGTTACCGACCACAATAGCCACAACGGTATTAGGCACTATCTATACTTATAACCGGACAACTGACAAGATCAGTTTTAACCTAGTTGCTGGCACTAGCTACCCTGGCCTGAATTTTGGCGACGTACCCCCCAATCAATTTACGACGGATGGTGTCAAATCGGGTATTGCAGGCAGCACGGTAATTTATCCACACACTTTTATCGCGGGCAGCGGCGGCACAGTGAGCTTTGATTTGCCTGGAGCCACCGCCAGCCCTGCTGTAAGTGGCTGGACTGAAGTGCTTTATACTGATAGTAATTGCAATACTCTTCTCGATAGTGGCGAAATCCAAACGGTAGCAACGGCCATTGCTGTTAGTGAAAATGATCAAATCTGTTTAATTTTAAAGCAATTCATCCCCGCTGGAGCTGCTATAGGCGCCAGTAATCTAGTTCCTGTTAAAGCCAACTTCATTTATACCAACGCATCGTCATTGGTTGCCAGTTACACACGGCAAGATTTAACGACTGTTTCAAATGGGGCTTTAGATTTAAAGAAAATGGTGCGTAATGTCACACGAGATGGTGCCGGAGTGCCGGATTGGAAATTAACCAACACGGCTAAGTCTGGCGAAGTGCTTGAATATAAAATAACTTATACCAACAATGGCCCGACTCCCCTCAGCTCATTAATTCTCAATGACTCGACTCCGGCGTTTACCACTTTTGTTTCGGCCTTATCCGGGGCAATCCCGCTGAATTTATCCAATTGCACCAAAACCACACCCACGGCCTCCACCCCTATTGTATGCTCGGTAGTGGATACGACTGGAGGGACTGGCGGCATAAAATGGCGATTTAACGGATCGTTAGCTCCGGGAGCTAATGGAATAGTTACATTTAAGGTGAAAGTTGATTAAATTCTGGGTTAGTACTCAGTCCACTTAGTTTTGACGGGTGTTACCAAGACCAGCCAGGTTTTAAAAACCTGGCAGGTCTATCATGGACTAAAAATGTGGCTCGACAAAATAAGGCTGACTAAGGAACTGCTGATTAAAGCCTTGTCGAAGCTGGAGCGGAATCGATTAGTTCAGCACTTCCTTAGGGAGTGGGTAATCAAATGCTCAAGTTATGCCATACCGTTCTTTACCATATTTCTTCACCTTCCCACTTTCGATGAAAACGCCAGCCAAACCCGCCCCGCAACCGCATCCTACTGAATTGCAACATCTGCATCAGCTGTATGAAAGTGGTCGGCTTTTACAAGCGGAAATGGCTACACAAGCGATGCTACAAAAATTTCCCAAGTCGATTGCATTATTCAATTTGCTGGGGCTTTGCCAACAAGGCCAAGGCAAATTGCGTGAGGCTGCCGCCAGTTTCCGTAAATTATTAGCGATTGATCCACGTATCGCCGAAATCCATTGCAATCTCGCGACCATACTCACCCAGCTTAACGATACCAAAGCGGCAATTGCTACGTATCGCAAGGCTTTGCAAATCAAACCTAAGTTGACGATGGCGCAGTTTAATCTTGGCGCGTTATTACAGGCCCAAGGTTTGCTGCAAGAGGCCGCCCATCATTATCAACAGGCCGTAGCGATTGAACCGGATTTTTTTGAAGCGGTCGCTAATTTAGGCACGGTTCTGCAACAACGCGGGCAACTCGAAGCCGCCGAGCAATGTTACCGAAAAGCCTTGGTTTTACGTCCTGATGCCCGTGGGCATTTTAATTTAGGCACAATTTTGTACGGACAAGGGGAGCATGACTCAGCCATCCGCTCTTTCCGTACTGCCGTCACGCTAGACCCGCAATTTGCCGATGCGTGGAATAATTTAGGCGAAACCTTGCGCGATCAAGGCAATATGGCGGAAGCGGTGCATTGCTATAAAACCGCCATCAGTGTTCAAGCCGACCATGACCGCGCCCTTTACAATATGGCGGAATTTCTTTGCCTCAGTGGACAATTGACTGAGGCCATCCCGTATTTTGACGCTTCCCAATTTGCTGACGCGCCAGAGCGGGCTTTGCAATGCTTGTATAAAACCCAGCAATTTGACGCGTTTAAAGATAAATTTGCCCAATTTTCTGCCAACAGCAAACGCCATACTTCGGTGTTAATGGGCACATTATCGACGCACTATGCAGTGAATTTTCAGCAAGAAAATCCTTACCGTTTTTGCAAAGATCCGATGAGTTATGTGCAGCATACCCACATACCGGAATTATCCTCACCCGATAGCACCTTGCTTGCCGATTTATTGCATGACATCAACAATCTGGCTATCGCCGAGCGCAAACAAGGGCGTTTGTATTACGGCATCCAATCCGCCGGCAATTTGTTGCAACGTTCGGAGCCATCATTTCAAAGGCTTGCCGCGTTAATCCGCAACAGAATCAAAGACTATCAGAAGCTCTTTAAAGGTAGTTCTGATGAATTGATCAGAAGTTTCCCAAAACAGCTAGAATTCACCAGTTCATGGTATTTACGCATGAAACAGGGTGGTTATTTGACATCGCATATGCACGAAGAAGGTTGGATCAGCGGCTGTGTTTACTTGCAATTGCCGCCGGAAAATAACCACCACGAAGGCAGTTTTGAATACGGTTTGGATGGCGATGATTACCCGCGCTTGCATGATGGCTTTGCTAGCCAGATTGTCGATTTAAAAATTGGCGATTTGGTGTTGTTCCCGTCTTCCTTGTTCCACCGCACCATTCCATTTCATGCTGATCAAGAGCGTGTGTGCTTGGCGTTTGATATTAAGCCGGAGCCGGTTTAGCCATTTTGCCAAACAGCCGATTTTCAGTTTTATTCCTATTTGCTTTGGTTTAACAGGGATTTAAAGGTTTTGAATATCGGTGGACATGCCTTTATGACCCTTAACTTTTTTATTGGAGCCATCAATGCTAACTATTGAGTTCGCCGAAAACTTCGCCAAGGACTGGATTGCTGCTTGGAACAGCCATGATTTGGCACTTATTCTATCCCATTATGCGGATGATTTTGTAATGTCTTCGCCGCGAATTGCCGACATCGCCGGAGAACCTTTGGGGATTCTCAAAGGAAAACCTGCGATAGCTGCATATTGGGGCAAAGCCTTGGCATTAATCCCCAATCTGCACTTCGAACTGCTATCCGTTTTGCTCGGTGTGGACAGTATTACGGTTTATTACAAAGGTTTTAGTGGAATGGCAGCCGAAGTTTTTTTCTTCAGCACCAATTTTGAAGTGACGAGAGCCTACGCGCATTACTCTTATGAATTGGCAGATTAGTCCAATAATCCTAAAAATAAGGGCCGCAAACTTATGATTGCAGCCCTTAATTTGGCATTTGTAGATTTAGCGGCAAGCTGTAAAAAACTGAACCTATAGTTCATCTATTTTTTGATAATAACTTTTTCGTCAATTATTAATTCAGAAATTCCACCTAGAGATGTTCTTACTGTGCAACTGGCATTTTTAAAGCCGCCTGTTTTGGCGTTTTCACCTACCCATTTCAAGGTGATGTAAGATTCTTTATCACTGACGGTTTCGGATGGGAAAAACACTTGTTCGCCAGTGATTTTTTTAATCTGAGTGGGGCATTTCTCGCTCGCCATTGTTTGGATGGCGACGTAATTTCTTATCATAGATGCCGCTTCCATTTCTTCTTTGGACTGTTGCTTATTGGTGCCGACCATAATAAAACCGGCCGCGAATAGGGCAGCGACCGCGAGTATGATTTTCATTGTTTCAGACATAATTATTTCCCCTGATTGTGATTTATAGTTGTTACATGGGTGTCGGCTAACCGACGGTTAGCAGCATAAAATGTTTTACGCCGCAAATTTTAAAATTCAATACCTTGTTCAGCCATAATGCCTTGTTCGTAAGCATGTTTGATGGGTTGCATGTCGGTGACTGTGTTGGCTAAAGTTATGACTTCCGGTGCGGCATTGCGTCCGGTCAAAATCAAATGCTGCCAAGGTGCTTTGTGGTCACGAATGAAATCAGCAATCTCTTGCCCGGAAAGCCAGTTATAACCACAGCAATAATTGATTTCATCAAGCAAAATAACATCGAATGCTTGTGACAGTATTTTTTGTTTGCTGAACTCCCAAATCTCGCGGGTCGTTTTGATGTCTTGTTCGGGGTTTTTGGTGTCCCAAGTAAAACCATCCCCAAGCGCGTGCCATTCGATATTCTCAAAACGTGCGGCGGCTTTTTGTTCGCCCGTCTGCCATTGGCCTTTAATGAATTGGATAACACAGACTTTCATACCCCAACCAGCGGCACGAAAGACCATCCCTAAAGCACTGGAAGATTTGCCTTTGCCGTCTCCGGTGTTGACCACCACCAATCCTTGCCGTTTTTTTCTGGGCTTCATAATGGATTCCTTAAATGAATGTCTGGTCATTTTAACGCATCAGGTGCTTTCAATCATGGTAAAGTTGGCTTATGCTGATTTTCTGAAGACCTGACAGGTCTAATTTTTAAAAAATATTCTTGATTGCGATTTCCCATGACTGATAACAATTTATTATTTTCCGCTGCCAAACAAGTCATTCCTGGCGGCGTCAACTCACCCGTGCGTTCTTTTGGTGGCGTTGGTGGCACGCCCGTATTTATTGACCATGCCAACGGCGCCTACATTTTCGATACCGAAGGCAAACCCTACATAGATTATGTCGGTTCTTGGGGGCCGATGGTGCTTGGTCACGCCCATCCTGAAGTGATTGCGGCAGTGCAAGCGGCGGCGGTAAAAGGCTTGAGTTTTGGCGCACCTACTGAAATTGAAACGCTGATGGCGGAAAAAGTCTGTCACTTAGTACCGTCTATGGATTTGGTGCGAATGGTCAGTTCCGGTACGGAAGCAACCATGAGCGCGATCCGCTTGGCGCGGGGCTACACGGGACGCGATAAAATCGTCAAATTTGCGGGTTGTTATCACGGACACGCCGATAGCTTGCTGGTAAAAGCGGGTTCCGGCGCGTTGACGTTTGGCGTACCCAGCTCGCCTGGTGTTCCTGCATCTGTGGCGCAACACACCTTAACCTTGCCATATAACGATAGCAAAGCCGTGGAAGACTTGTTTGCGGAATGCGGTGCAGACATTGCCTGTATCATCGTCGAACCCGTAGCCGGCAATATGAACTGCATCCCGCCCGTGCCAGGCTTTTTGGAAACCTTACGCAAAGTCTGCGATAAATACCAAAGCGTATTGATTTTTGATGAAGTGATGACCGGTTTTCGAGTCGGTTTGCAAGGCGCACAAGGCCATTACCACATCAACCCCGACTTAACCACGCTAGGCAAAGTCATCGGCGGTGGTATGCCTGTTGGGGCATTTGGCGGCAAAAGCGAAATTATGGAACACCTCGCTCCATTGGGTCCGGTATATCAAGCCGGCACTTTATCCGGCAATCCGGTGGCAATGGCGGCGGGTCTGAAAACCTTAGAATTGATTAGCGTAGCAGGATTTTACGAAACCCTAACGGCAAAAACCGAACGCTTGATGGCAGGTTTAACCGCCGCCGCTAACGCTGCCGGAATCCCTTTCACCACCAACCAAGTTGGCGGTATGTTCGGTTTGTTTTTTAGTGAAGACCAACACATCACCAGCTTCGCGCAAGTCATGAAATGCGACCAAGACCGATTCAAACGCTTTTTCCATGCCATGTTGGCGCAAGGCGTTTATTTGGCCCCGTCAGCGTTTGAAGCGGGATTTGTTTCTATGGCACATACCGATGCGGATTTGGACGCTACTGTAGCCAAAGCGGCTGAGGTGTTTAAACAGTTGTAAGCTTCGGAAAAAAACGGTTTATCCACGAAAAACACGAAAAGCACGAAAATTTAATTGGGTTTCTATTGCTGGAAAGGGTTTATAACCCGTACCATAACGTTTTTAGTGGCTTTAGGTAAATTGAAACATTAAGACCTGCTTTGCTTGAATTTGAACTGTTGAAAGTGTTGTTGCTGAACAAACAAACTTAAAGACGGATTTTGCGAATTTAGGGATTCATTATTGGGTGTTGAAGGTCGGGGGGAGTGGGTATGTTTGATACAATCTTGGTGGTAGCGCATTGCCTACCTTACAGAGCTGGGGAATTTAAACCATGAAAAAGATTTTCATCCCACATGACAAATGGATAAATGTATACAATTCAATAATACTTCTCTTGTTTTTCTGCAATGAGTATAAAAACCATCCAGAGTCAAACGACGCAATTAACGAACGGTTAAATAGTTTTTGCACAGAAAACAAAATTATCTGAAATAATTTTCGTTTTGAAGGAGGTGAAAATTCGCTCTCTTTCTGCTATCTAATCATAGTCAGGATCATTGAAATTGTTAATATCGCTGTAGGTAGTGATGGTGGTGCTAGAAAACAGTTTTTCAAAGATATACTTGCAACTGCTAAGCAAAGTGGATTCATATCATTCGATGATATAACAACTAAATATTGTTTTGACATTCGAACCTTTGCTTATAATAAAAAACCAGATGAAGAAAAACTCTACCAATTGTTTCGACATATACGGCATTCCATTAGCCATTATTCTTACGAAATTGACTCTTCTGATAAAGTGAGTTTCAAGAGCATAGATCCTAAATCTAAAACAACGGAACTTGATATGACAGTGCCTATGTTTCAAGTATTGAACCTTACTGCTGAGTTTGGTAAATGGGTAAATAATACACTCCACCAAAAGAACTTATTAGCCAGATAGGGCTGGTAATATCCTCCTACTCTGAAAATTACTCCATCCTTGCATAAGTAAGTTTTTCGTGCTTTTCGTGGAAAAATCCATCAATTCAAATACCTATGACAACATCCTTCCAACTCCATCCCCGCCTACAAGCAGACTGCATCCCCGTAGGCAATTTTGAGCTCTGCCAATTATTGTTGTTGAATGATAGCCAATACCCTTGGTTTATCCTCGTCCCGCAAGTGGCCGGTTTGCGTGAGCTTTACGAGCTAAGCAAAGCCCAGCAGCATTTGTTTACCGAAGAATCGAATTATCTGGCGGAACAACTGGCGGTTTTGTACCAAGCCGACAAAATGAATATCGCCGCTATCGGCAATATGGTTCCGCAATTGCATATCCATCATATTGTGCGTTACCAAACCGACAAGGCCTGGCCCGCACCTGTGTGGGGGAAATTTGCCGCGATACCTTACAGTGATGCAGAAATTACAGGGCAACTCGCGCAAGTCAGAAATGCGTTGGCAACTCTGCAATGGTAGTTTTCCTACAACTGCCACTGTGAAATAAACGGCAAATAAAAACCAATATCCTGTAAGGTCGCGCCTTTTTGTGTCACCACAGCCGAAGCAAAATCATGCGCCCTGCGTAAAGTCACTTCTAAAGGCCAGTGATGTTGCAAACCCAATAATAAGACGCTGGCAAAGGCATCACCCGCACCTGCCTTGTGACGTGGTGTTTGACCCCAAAGAATGGCAGGCCGGACCCTAAAGCGATTTGGGAAGGCATGGTGAAAGTCCGGCATTATGCTGTCGGGGTTGAAGTCGGCAAAGCGGTTTATACCACTTGATTAAGATGTGGCTAATCGTGTGCCTTTAAGGGCGTGCAGTTGTAACTTGGTTATATATACCATGAAACTTATGTCAAATTACTTAATTTAAAACGGGTTTTAATCGTGAAATATCACCTTATCCTTACTAAAATTTAAAAAGCGGCAAACTGGAACAAATACAGCCCATCCCTGCATCTATATTAAGGTTGTTTGTCATAACTAAGAATTGCATTAGTTATTGATTTTTAGGCAACAGATAAAATATTTTCCCATAACTAACAGAACTTATTCCTTGACAAAGCCCCAACCACAGTTAAGTTGATCAGGCGTAAATGTTTTATCGGTAACGATAATAAAAACATCCGAAAAAGCTAAACCGCAAAATTTCTAAAAACTACTTTGTTTAATTCCGAGCTTTAATTTCAGTAAAAATCTAATCACTACCGAATTTGAAACGACTTTAAAAAATCATGTCCAAGTTAGAATTGCTTGGGATAAAACTGATAGGTCGGTTCTTTATAAAATTTAATAAGCCAATGGAATGCTTAGGTAAAAATGCGAAAAACCTTAAGAGCTTGGTTATTTTAAACCCTTGATTACAGGGAATATAAAAATAGAGTGACTGTGTTAAATGGGAATGGTAAATCGCTATCGCCTCTTTAAGCTGGACTCAATGAAAAGATGAAAATATAGCTTGCTTCAACAATCAATAAAACAGAATTGAAAAAAAATTTTAATGCAAATTAAATATTGGCGGTTTGAATAGCAAAACTCCAGAATAAAAAAATATAACCTGTACCGATATTACTCTTTATGAAGTATAAAAAAACTGGATTTCTTTATTGTAATTTTTATTCATTGAAAGCATTTTTGGCGGAAATTCCAGAATTATTCGATTTTAAAATTGTTTAGGATTTATTGTGAACACCTCAAAAGAACTTAAATGCCAATTACTGATTAACGTCGGCAATTCAATCACCATTTTAGGTTGTATAGTCCTTTTTATAGGGTTCATTGGGTTGATTCCATTAGAGATATTTGCATTGGGTTTATCATCGGGTATACGTGTTATTGCAATGGTAGCTATTTTGGGTTGTTTAATGAGCGCCATTGGTTATGGGCTTATGGACTATTTTGATTATTAGAAAAGCAGGAGAAAGATATGTTTAAGAAATCAGATTACTTTATTCTTTTAGCGGTAATGTTATCGTTTTTTGTTTCCGCGTACTTGTGGTTCGTAGTCAAAGATGCAGAACAGGCGATATTCACGGCAATTTGGATTCCATCGATTTTCTGCTTTGGCATCTACTTTAAGTTGTGTGCATTAATGGGGAGAAAATAGTCATGGGCCTCATATTTATTGTAGGAAGTATCGCTTTTGGATTAACACTAATAGGATTGTATTTGACTTACCAAGAATTCAATAAGTTTGATTGAATCAATTATTTTAAAAGAGCAAATTCAATTATATAAATGGCTGATCTAAACCAGTTGCCTTGGAAATTAATTAAGTTTTTTCAACTTTAATAATAACTGGCTCAGATTGATAAATATCAAGTTATTTTTCAGAATTATTGATTGAGAAAAAGTGAACGGGACTAAACAGTTAATTATTAAATGGATCGAGAACGGCAATGTGCCAGATCCGTTGATACGTTTGGGTATACGACAGCTTTTGCGTGAAAGGCTTAGTAAAATTCCATTAACGAATCCGGAGATGGGTTCTGCATTTGTTTCTCAATTTCTGAGTGAGATGGCAATTGCACCAGTAGCCATCACGCCCGAAAAGGCTAACGAGCAGCATTATGAAGTTCCGTCCGCGTTCTTTGAGTTGGTTCTGGGTCATAGGCGCAAGTATAGTTCTTGCTATTGGCCTGATGGGGTTAAGACCTTGGATGACGCTGAGATTGAAAGCCTCGGTAGGACTTGCGAAAGGGCAGACCTGTTAGACGGGCAAGAAATATTGGAATTGGGTTGCGGCTGGGGTTCTTTGAGCCTTTGGATGGCAGAACATTATCCCAATAGCCGTATCAAGGCAGTGTCAAACTCCCATTCACAACGGCTTTACATAATGGGTAAAGCTGCGGAAAAAGGCTTGTCTAATCTGGAGGTGTTGACCTGTGACATGAATGTTTTTGAAACGGATACCCGCTTCGACCGCATTGTTTCCGTGGAGATGTTCGAGCATATGCGTAACTGGCAATTGCTCTTTGGGCGGGTGTATGAATGGCTTAAACCGGGCGGTTTGTTTTTTATGCATATCTTTTGTAACCGCTCTTTACCCTATGAATTTGTTGTGCAGAACGAAAGTAATTGGATGGGGCGGCATTTTTTCTCCGGAGGTATCATGCCCAGTTACCATTTACCCCTGTATTTCCAAGAAAAACTCAAATTAACCCGTCAGTGGAGTTGGAGCGGTAGGCATTATGAGCTGACGGCAAATGCCTGGCTCGCCAATATGGATAGCCAAAAACAACAAATTTGGCCGATTTTGGTGGAAACTTATGGAATCGATCAGGCACTGACCTGGTGGGTGCGATGGCGGGTATTTTTTATGTCCTGCGCCGAGCTTTTTGGATATGACCAAGGCGGTGAGTGGTTTGTCGGTCATTATCGATTTGAACGGCCTCAGTGAGCGGCTGTTTAAACTCTGAACGGTCAGGTTTTCAGTTCTTTTGGGTAAGGCACACTGTGCGTACCATCAATAAATTATCATAAAATCAACATAATAGGTACGTATAGTGTACCCTACTGAAAATAGTAAAAACCGAAAAATTGACCGATTAAAGCATGTTTTGAATTTTTCTAATGGTTCTCGGTTTCTCCTAAGCATGACCTATAAATTGTTGAATAATAGCGTCGACAAGTTTTGACCGAACGATAACAAATCAAGTGGGGAATTTTTACAATGGTTCACACACTAACATCAGTTTTAACCGAGAGACTTGAGAATGTTTGACTGGTTGATTGCATTTCAAAGCCTCTTTGTATTGGTGGGCATGGCATTCCTTACATGGATTGTTAGTTTAGTAAAACGGGACGTAAGCATCGTTGATAGTGTATGGTCGGTGTTTTTTCTAGCGGCAATGCTAGTTTATTATTTCAATCCCTCCGTAAATGGCTCGCGTTCAACCCTTGCAATGATATTGATAGGCACGTGGTCGCTTCGGCTCTGCGCCTATTTGACATGGCGAAATTGGGGACAGCCAGAGGATAGGCGCTATCAAGCAATCCGCCGAACAAACGAACCCCATTTTAATTTTAAGAGCTTAACGATAATTTTCTTATTCCAAGCGATACTGGCTTGGGTAATCTCGTTACCTATCCTGCCTGTCTTGAAATCTAGCCAAGCCTTGGGGTTTCTGGATGTTTTGGGTATGTTGCTTTTCATTTTTGGCCTAGTGTTTGAATCCCTAGCTGATTGGCAGATGTCACGTTTCAAAGCCCTTCCAGATTCCAAAGGCCAAGTTATGGATCAAGGACTTTGGCGTTACTCCCGTCATCCCAATTATTTTGGCGAGTTTTGCGTCTGGTGGGGCTTTTATCTTCTTGCCTTATCGGCAGACGCTTCGCCTTGGTTGCTGTTTTCCCCCTTATTGATGTCTTTTCTGCTGATGAAAGTCTCCGGGGTACCCTTGCTAGAAAAGGATCTTATTGATCGCCGTCCTGGTTATCGCGAATACCAAAAGCGCACGAATTGTTTTTTTCCTGGCTTACCCAAATGATATTCACCGATTGAATGACTGGAGTTTTTTCATGCGCCTACTCTTTTTGGGTTTATCGTTTCTACTTGGAGGATGTGCTCCGGTGAAGCTGCCTTTACCATTGGTTGAACAGGTGGATTTGCAAAAATTCATGGGGGATTGGTATGTGATCGCCAATATCCCCACTTTTATCGAGAAAGGCGCACATAATGCAGTTGAATCCTACCGCTTGAATACGGATGGTAGTATTGCCACTACGTTCACCTTTAGAGCCAACGATTTTAATGGCCCCCTAAAACGCTACGAACCGACGGGCTACGTGATCGATACCCACTCGAATGCGGTTTGGGGCATGGAGTTTATCTGGCCTTTCAAGGCGGATTACAGAATTAGCTTTTTAAAACCCGATTACAGCCTAACCGTGGTAGGCCGCGAGGCGAGGGACTATGTATGGATTATGGCGCGGTCGCCTCAGATTCCAGAGACTGATTATCAAGCTTTAGTGAAGTTTCTGGCAGAAAATGGCTACAACGTGAATAAACTGCAAAAGGTGCCACAACGTTGGCAAACCGATTCCCAATCTCCTACCACGGAATAGAATTGATGAGAATTGCCATCATCGGCAGCGGCATTTCAGGCTTAGCTTGCGCTTATTATCTCCAAAACAACCATGATATTTGCTTATTTGAAGCCAATGATTATGTTGGCGGTCATACCCACACGCATGACATTGACCTAGCCGGAAAAACCTATGCTATCGACACTGGCTTTATCGTTTTCAACGACTGGACGTATCCTAATTTCATCAAACTCATGGACGAGTTGAACGTTTCATCACAACCGAGTTCGATGGGATTTAGCGTCAAATGCGAGCGAACCGGCATTGAATATAACGGCGTTTCGCTCAATCGTCTTTTCGCCCAGCGCCGCAACCTGATCCGGCCTTCCTTTCTGCGCATGATCTCAGACATTCTTCGGTTTAACAAAGAAGCCCCGCTTTGGCTGGAAGATGGCGACGATGAAACCACGCTAGAGACCTATCTTAAGTCTCATGGTTATTCCCAAGTGTTTCAAGACCATTACATCATCCCTATGGGTGCAGCAATTTGGTCATCAGGCCGATCTGATATGCTCGCATTTCCCTTTCGTTACTTTGTCCGTTTTTTTCACAACCACGGTATGTTAACTGTTGGTAAAAGACCCATGTGGCGGACGATACAAGGAGGTTCTAAATCTTATTTAAAACCATTAACCCAAGGCTTCCATCATAAAATACGGTTATCTACACCCGTAGACAGTATCAAACGTGATATTAACGGAATAACTATTAAGCCAAGAGGCCAAGAGCCGGAGCGCTTTGATGCAGTGGTACTTGCCTGCCATAGTGACCAGGCGTTAAATCTATTGTCTGATCCCACGCAGGCAGAGCAGGATGTCCTTGGCGCGATGCGTTATCAAGCCAATGAGGCGGTGCTGCATACCGACGTTACTGTCTTGCCAAAAAATCACCTAGCTTGGGCCGCTTGGAATTACCATATCAGACAACGAGATCACGAGTTGGTCGCCTTGACCTATGACATGAACATCTTGCAAGACTTAGATGCACCGGAGACTTTTTGCGTTACCTTAAATTATGCCGAAGCCATAGACCCTAGCCGCATCATCAAACGGATGATCTATCATCATCCCGTTTATAACCAAGAAAGTATTGCCGCCCAAAAGCGGCATCGGGACATCAGTGGCATAAACCGGACTTATTACTGCGGAGCCTATTGGGGCTTTGGCTTTCATGAGGACGGTGTCAACAGTGCACTGCAAGTAGTGGAACAAATTACCCACGCTTTCAAAAATGTATAGTTGTTTGTATATGGGTCAGATTCGGCATCGTCGCTACGCGCCAAAACCGCATTTTTTTTTCTACCGATTATTCATGGCTTATCTTGATCTGGAAGAATTAGATACGGTGTTTGCCGGAAACCCATTATGGTCAACGCGAAGAGCTGCTTTAGCTTGGTTTCGCAGGGCAGATTATTTGGGCGATCCTACCGTGCCATTAGATCAGTCGGTACGGGATTTAGTGGAGCAAAATACTGGTTTCAGACCCATTGGGCCGGTACGGGTACTGAGCCACCTACGCTACTTTGGCTATAGCTTCAACCCGGTGAGTTTTTATTACTGCTTTGATAAGCAAGGTGAACAAGTAGAAACCATTGTTGCTGAAATAACCAATACGCCTTGGAATGAGCGGTTTAGCTATATTCTGACGCCAACTAGAGAGACAATCAAAGATAAAGGACGCAAATCCCTCCAACGCTATGAGTTTGCCAAAGATTTCCATGTCTCGCCATTTTTTCCTATGGATTTAATGTATGACTGGCGTTTCTCTAAGCCGGGACAACGCTTGACCGTTCACATGAATCTTCGACAAGATAATTTGAAGATGTTTGATGCCACTTTGAGCCTTAAAAAGCGGGCAATCAACCCGACCCAGCTAACGCAGACTTTGCTCAGTTATCCTTTCATGACACTTAAAGCTATCGGTGGTATTTATATCGAGGCAGCCAAGCTTAAGCTCAAAGGGATACCGTTTTACGATCATCCTTAAAGGCAATGGAGACGCCTAAAATGTCCAATTTACTCGCCCCACTTAACAAAACAGCCATTTCTCCGGCAACCTCTCGTTGGTTGGGCCGATGGGCCAAAGGTTTACTGCATCGACAGCTTCAACAATTGCATGTCGGCGAATTAGTGCTTAACGATGACACAAGCTTACGCTTTGGAAAGCCTCATGCCGACTTTCCCTATCCAATTCAGATAACCATAGATGACGAGCAATTTTATAGTGATATCGTGTTCGGCGGCAGCGTGGGTGCGGCAGAGGCTTACATGTCTGGATTTTGGCACTGCTCTAATTTGGTGGATTTGGTACGGCTTTTGGTGCGAAATCGCCATGTCCTTGAAGGGATGAATCAGGGACATTTTTCTTGGGTAACCCAAAACCTTCGTAAGGCTGTCCATGCCTTGCACCGCAATACCTTAACGGGAAGCCGCCGTAATATAGCCGCCCATTACGACTTAGGAAATGACTTTTTTCAGCTCTTTTTAGACGACAAGATGATGTACTCCTGTGCCTATTTCGAAAAGCCTGAAGTTAGCTTGAACGAGGCTTCATTCGCTAAGTTGGAACGTATCTGTCAGAAATTACAGCTTAAACAAAGCGATAGTGTCATTGAAATCGGCTCTGGTTGGGGTGGCTTCGCCATCCATGCCGCCTCCCGATATGGTTGCCATGTCACCACCACAACAATATCGCAACAGCAATACGACTTGGCGAAAGAGCGAATCCATGCGGCTGGATTGGAAGACCGCATTACGCTTTTATTTCAAGATTACCGGGACTTAACCGGCAGTTATGACAAACTGGTTTCCATTGAAATGGTGGAAGCGATTGGTCATCAGTATTACCAAACCTACTTTGCACAATGCGCCAATTTGTTAAAACCCGACGGACTCGGCTTAATTCAAGCCATTAGCATCGTCGATCAACAATTTGCCCAAGCGCGGGACCGGGTGGATTTTATTAAGCGGCATATTTTTCCTGGTAGTTGTATTCCTGCCATTACTGCCTTATTAACGGCAGCAACCCAGGGTTCAGACTTGAATCTGATTAATCTGGAGGAAATAGGCCCGCATTATGCACTCACATTACGGCATTGGCGGGAAGCCTTTATAAGCCAACTGGACGCAGTTCGTCAGCAAGGGTATTCGGAGGCTTTCATCAAAATGTGGGAGTATTATTTGGCCTATTGCGAAGGGGCGTATATGGAACGTGCTATCGGCAATGCTTGGATGTTGTTTGCTAAACCCGGCTACCGACATTAACCTTTGAAAACAGTCATCCAATTCGGCTACTAACTTAAAGTGGGACACAGGTAAAATTTTCCAACGACTTATAGGAATTTAGACCTGCCAGGTTTTAAAAACCTGGCAGATATGGCTCATGACTTTTGCCCCGACTTACGTTGGTAGCCTTCAATTCAATCCTAATCGGGTAAAAACGGCAGGTTTTAAAACGTATGAAAGTGTGTGATCAATGCATCGTAACTGGCAAACCGGAAGAACGTGTACAGTTTAATCATTCTTACAAGCAACAACCCTTGGCCTACAAATTACTCTGTGTGCATTTAATTTATCTGCCTTTACTCAGCATACCTTTTGTAATCGTCAACGGAGCTTTCATCGCGCTTTATTTGAAAATAATAGGAGCGAAGGGCTATACCCGATATCGGTCATTTTTACCTGACCGTCAATCTCATCGATATGACTTAAAAAACCAAGTCACTAAAGCCTCGAAAAACCGCTTTAATCCCGTTAGTTCCAAACTTTTTTGGATTTTGAATTGTACTTGGTATTGCCCCTACAGTGTGGCGCTGTTCGAATGGCACGCCAAACTGATGGCGATGATGGAAACATCAGAAAACATCAACGAGAATCATCCAGAAACAGACGGCGATTCAAATAGCCAAGCTGATGATATAAAAAGGAGAAGCTCTGTTGTGTTTCAACTTGGCAAGATACTGGTTTTTATTATGCTAACCCTATGCCTGCCTTTTGTTATTTTCAGCGCATTGATAACCGTTCTGCATTTGAAAATGGCTGGTGCGACCAACGTGAAAGCTTACCGAACTTTCTTGCCCGAAAACAAAGGGTTTTCTAATGAATTAAATCACCCGGTCAATGGCTTATCTAGTGTTAATGCTTTTTGGCTTGCAAATTATTCGAGGCTTTTGGTTTTCAGCACCGCTCTATTTGATTGGCACGCTTATTTAGTGAAATTAGTCGAAAATTGGTGGTGTCCTTTTCATCACAATCGCAAAGAACCTCATTACCGGTCAGGTGCTATCAACCAGTCATTCTGGCATCTTTACCCCGAAGACTTTAAAAAGCTTTCCCCAGATGACCGCGACAACCCAATTTGGAATGAAGTTAAATAATTGTTAGTAACAGAGCTTGAATCATAGTTAGTGTAATTGCATATCACGATGATTTATACCGTTGGAAAGAAAGTTATATTTGGAAAGCCACGCAAAAATCTAAGGTGATTGTTTCATGGGATTGCCAAGCACATGGGGTGTAAAGTGGGAGGGCATTTCGTGGGCAAAGCCAAAAACTTTACCTAAGAAAATTTCCCAAAATGAAATTGTTTTGTATCCCTAATGAAACTTGATGAAGAGGTTGTCAAGATGTGTATCAGGAAAAGGAATAATAGGACTAGCGCTACAAACTCAATTTGTTGAAATAAATATTCCTATGAGACTTTTTACAAATTGGCTTCTTTGATGGGCTAAGAGTAAGAATCCCCCGGCACTTTGCCGGGGGGATAATTGACTTTCTATCTTAAGGTTTTAATGAGCTTTCGAAAGATTTTAATGGCCCTAATACAGCATCACGACCATTTTTTCCGACTGCGGGTACTTTTAAAAACAAATCATCTGCCAATTCAGGATGTAGAAGATTGGCACTTTCAGTATGTCCATGTGGAACGAGGAGTTGCGGATGGTCAAAAGGTGCGCGTTCCCATCTGACACGTTCGTCTGTCAATGATTTTAAGAATGCCACAAGATCGGCTTTTTCCGAATTTGAAATGCCTTGTGGGAATACCAGAGTGGCAAAATGGTGGTTATTATTAAAGCTGCCGCCACGGAAATAAAAATCCACAACTTGATCCAGTGTCAAAAAACTACCATTGTGCATGTAAGGCCCAGTCAACTCTACATTACGTAAGGAAGGGGCCTTAAACGCTCCTTTGATGGCAAGCAATGCCCGGCCTTGTTTTAATTTTTTCAATTCTGCCTGCAACACCGAAACTTTAGGAATTTTTGCATAAATCCCCCGTGTGCCACAGTTACCTACAATATAAGGATCGTCGATCAATTCTTTTTTAAGATAATCTTGGGTAAAGTCATTGTCCAGATCACAGGAATTGACTACTACCGGATCAACCATGGGGGTACCATTAAGTAATTTATTAAAATATTGTTGGCTAAACGACAGTGGATTACCGTAAGGGTCTTTGCCACCTATGCCAAGATCATTATTTGTTGGCGTAACACTGGTGTTAAAAAATCCTCTGTCTAGTAAAGCATTTACTGTACCTTGACCCGTAAATGATCCGTTCAAGGTAGTGCGGTTCACTAAGCGAAGGGAGGAAAGGGAATCTGCAGCAGATATGATATCTGCATGTGGGGTGATACTGCCAAGTGAGGGATGGGCGGCGGCGGACAGGGTCGGGCCGGCATGGCAAATGGCACAATGGGCATTTAAAAAAATCACCAAGCCACGTTGTTGCTGTTTGTTCAAGCCTTCCGGCATTTGCGGGGTTTTTCCAGGCAAACGCGGGGTGTCAAACGGGGTTTGGTCAGAAATAAGGGTTTGTTGATAAAGTTGTAATGCCAAACCAAAAAACAATGAAAAATTGGCTTCCATTTGACTGTAAGGCGCGGCATTTTTGTAGGTAGGGAGACCAAATTCCCCAGTACCTGACCAGTATCGGGAAGCGAAAGCGGCTTTTACTAAAGTTTCGTATGTGGTTTTAAGACCTTTACCAGATGAATCACGAAGCACTGCCAACACACTGTCTTCAGGATGAATCTCTTGGGATAACAACGGGCGGCTGCTTAACAATTTGCGGGCGATTTCAGGAAAAATACGTTGTTTACAAGACATTTCGGTACTGCTGATAACCGGCTCCATCGCTAATGAGGCTAACGAGGCATTTTCCAACTGGATTGCTTGTTTGCTGACAGTGCCATCGTCTTGCACAACCCAGATACTTGCATCAAGGTCACGAAGACCATAAGCTGAAACGCCGTTAAAGATATTGTTTGCCCTTCCATCCCAAAAATTTCGGAAATTAAAACCAGCGTTGATGACACTGGGAGCTTGGCGAGACTGCACTTGGCGGGTGTTTAAAGTACCTAAATGAAAAATATCATCTGAATCGGGTATGCAGTTGTCCCGCCCATTGTTACCTTTACCTGAACGTTTGAAACGGGCCATAAATGAGCCGGCTGAGGAAACGACGTCATCAGTTGTAAATAACACAGCGGAATCATTGTCGCGGGGGTCGGCAAGCTGATGAAAGGGAAAGTCACTTCGCTTCAAGGTGTAATTTGGCCCGCCATTTTCGCCTGATGCGGTCTCTTCAAAGCTTAGGCCTGTTGTAGACCTATTGTGTAATTTTCCAGTTGCAAGCTGGTTTTTGAAGCGCCCATCAACACCCGCGTGAAAATGACATGACGCGCAGGCCATTCCATCGCTACCAACACGAGTGTCCCAAAATAATGCTTTGCCTAATTGGATGGCGGTGGTTTTGTTGACAACAATAGGATCAGCTCCATCAAGTAATCCTGGTGTTGCGGGCATTTGAACGCCTGTTAATGAAGGAGGGGTGTTGCCGTGTGCGGCAAGCTCAGAGCTAAGGGTCAACCCTAGCAACATGGCGATGCTGGCAAAAAAAATTGTGTGGATACGTTTCATTATTAATTCGTTGCCGACACTGCGGTATATTTTCATAAAAAGGGCCTGCTGATTATTTTGTTATATTTATGGACTACTTGTTTATCATGAATTGGATGAAATTAATTTTTCCAAAAATTCTTCAATGACCTAATGAAAACGTAGGCAAGAATTTATGGAAAAATTAATTTTTTTAAAGTCGGCAACTTTACACTGCAAAAAAGTGTAGTTGCCTTTGTACAATTGTAAACATACAAAGGCAACGTTTAACAAATAACCTTGGATGTGACTTATGGAGTAACGGTTACAGTAACATCAAAATTGTATCTAATTCCTTTAGGGCCAGTGTCAACATCAACACCTGCATCAGGATTGATACCACCCACTACAAATTGATGTAGGCCTGTGCGCGGGACTTTAAAAGTCAATACCAATTGACCTGGAACGCCATCTTCTATGCCGTTCAAAGATTCAGAAACTAAGCTATTGTTGTCTTGGTCATAACCAAAAGCTTTAATACGCATGACAATATTACCAACTGGCAAATCAGTGGCTTCGTCAACACCACCCATCTTAACAAAATTTTTATTTTGGCTATAAAAATGATGCACAACATAATTGTCAGCAGCAGTGTCTTGAGCACCACGACGCCAAACTGAAACACCTGGATGCAAGCCTAAAGTTTCTGATACCACTTTGATTGTAACAGTTTGTCCTGCTTTCGCCCAAAAGCTACCCCAGTCGGAAGAATGTGTCCATCCCTCGTTACCAAATTTTGGATCACTCCAACCTTTGGATGTTGAGGAAAACATTGCATTATTTTTTTTGGGAGTAAATCTAGTGATTTCGGTTGGTTCGGTTACGGCAAAACTAGAAAGAGCGAACAACCCAGTAGTCGACAATAAAGTAAGCTTGGCCAACAGTTTAAAATTAAATTTCATCGGTTTTTCCTTTTTGTTTGGATGATTTTGAGATTAAAAATATTACAAGCACCTTGCCAACCCGCCCATACGGACAAAATGGCTTGGTGTTTGTTGTCTTTAAATTAACTTGTTTTACAGTCAATCAACAAGGGGATGCTTGGCTGGAATCAGTAGCCACAAGATAGATGCAGCCAATACATACCATGCACCCATCTCATACTTAGCATTATGCGTGCCAAAGAAATTTTTTAATGAAATCCAAATATTAGCATTCCATTAAGTACAAGATTGCGTTAAATAACACAGTTTAATTAAGGAATGGGTGATATGGCACATTTTTAAATAAAATTGCCTAGTATTTGCAGGGTATTAAACTAGAAAAAATAAGCATGAAATATTATTTATATATTAATCAATAAGTTGATTAATTTTAGAATTTTAAAAAATAGGTTATTTAACACAGTTTAATTGGCTTGCGCTTTTATCTTGGATTTGGTGATTAACGAATGCTTAGGACTTGGCCACTATTAACTGCCTGATTTAAGGATTGGCAGGTTTCAATGCCTTGGGCTCAGAAAACTTGCTGGGTCTATACCGTAAACGTCTAACCCGCCCACCTACGCAAACCTGATACGACCTGTCATCCTTGCCCTTTTGGATGGGGAATACCGATGGCATTATCAATGAAGTGGATTGGGCATATTGAAGCATGGCAAGCCA